>Ga0310691_10000910_pt1 | contig 49689 bp, 46 predicted proteins | sample 176DNAGHGlowgp2_FD_203887 | JGI IMG/M metagenome (GOLD analysis project Ga0310691, IMG submission 203887) | Sheep rumen microbial communities from Palmerston North, Manawatu-Wanganui, New Zealand - 1766 DNA GHGlow gp2 (v2) (version 2) | ecosystem: Host-associated > Mammals > Digestive system >... | reverse complement strand
AATCGTCTGCCTTGTTGTAGAAGGTGTTGCGCCTGGTTCCAAGCTCCGACTGCAGCCTGTTCTGGTAGTCACGGATTTCCTGAAAAATTGTGTCTGCAAGGGTTAAGCTTGCGTTTATAGATGCCAGTTTGCGCCTTAAAGGCTTGTCAAAGGGGTTGAATTCTGATTTATAGATTAGCTCATGCTCCACTTCTGCCCATGCATCCTGAAGAATTGTCCTAATTTGTATTTCGCATACAACTTCATCCGGCAGCGGAGGATCAAGTTCTTTTTTGGGCTTACAGTCTTCGGGAATTGCAACAAGCACATGAACGGACTCGTAGCCAAATTCGCGGAAGGACTGCTGGGCCCCCTTGCGCTCAATTTCCTTGACGTTAAAATAGGTAACAAGCTGCTGCTCCACTATGTCCAGGTCTTCCAAAAATGCACATATTACCCGGATTCCAATCATATCCGTAAGGGTAACAAGGGACTTGCTTTCTGCGGCCTCTTTTGGTTTTTGGCGGAGTATTTTTTTGTAGTAGCTTGTAAAAGACTTTATGCGGGTCTTGAAGGTTGGAATGGATGCTATTTTTATAGAAGCCTTTAGCTTTGCCTCTATATTTGCCAGAACTTCATTAAAAACTGGTGCGTAGCTTTCGTATAATCTTTGTATTTCCAATTTGTTTGGAAGGTCTTGCTGCTCTGTCACAAGCGATTCCCGCCTTTGTTAGATAATTAATATTTTATTGTTTTTATTGATGTTGGTAAACTTTTGGTTTAATCAGCGTTTTCTTGCATAAAAAAAGCCGCCCGTATTTCAGGACGGCTTCATTCAAGAATTGGCTTGAATCAAGTTACAGCAATAATTACTGTCTTGTTGAACCAGAATCTTCTACACCAGAAGATGTGAATGTGTCTTCAGTTGCCATCTTCTGCTGTTCGAGGTAGCGGTTAACCTGCTTGTTGCCAAAGCGGCTCATTTCGAGGTTCTGGCGAGCCTTTTCCTTCTTTGTGATGATTCCCCAGAGGTCTTCGTCTGCAATGTCGCGTTCTGTCTTAAGAACAGCTTCATCGTAGATAACCTTTACATCCTTGAAGTATCCAACAAAGTTGTCACCAATGTCAGATGCATCACGTGTAATCTGGAATCCTGCGAACTTAACATAAGGAGTTCCGCGTGGATAGATTGGGTATACTCTGATTTCGCGTGTGCGTACTTCAGAGATATAGTCCGGGTTGTTCCACTGGAGCTGCTTCCAACCGTCGAACAAGAGAGATCCCATGTAGTAGCGGCGTTCTACACCGTCGTTGTCCTTAAGAAGAACATAGAGCTGGTGTGGGAAGTTCATACCCATTGTATAGCAGGAAATTGCCTTGATTGTTCCAACGTTTGTGATCAAACCGTAGCCATCTTCGAAGAGGTACTTGCCCTTCTGTTCGTCAGTCTGTTCACCGCGGACACCGTTTTCGTCAGCATCTGCGAGTGGTTCGTAAGCCTGAATGTCGAACGGAGGTACAATCTTAGCGTTAGCATTGTTGTTCCATGTTGGGAATACAACGCGAACACCGAGTACGTCTGAGCCAGCGAAAGGCTGTTCAGAACCTTCTCTTACGCGAGCGGCCTTTGTCGTAGACAAAGCAAGAGCCTGTGGGTTCTTTGCTGAAGAGTTCAATACTACTTCCCAGTTAGGGATAGCAAGAGAAGTCTTCATGAGTGATTTCTGTTCATTGGTGAATGTAGCACCAGCTGCAACAGAATAGTCCATTACAGTTCTGCTGTTCTGTGTGTTTTGACCGTCTGCATTCGGAATGGAGTCAGCTGTCAACTTTGTAAAGTCGATAAGCGTAGCTTCCTTTGCAAATGCGAATGATCCAACGAGAACCATTGCAGCAGCAGTTAAAATTAAATTCCTCTTCATTCGAAGCTCCTTTAATACATTTTTGATGTAGCCTTGTTAGTAATAGTATCTATTAAGAAAGTCATTTTGTCAACGTTTTTTTGAAAGAATTTGATTTTTTTAAAATCTCTTCAATCTTGAAGCGCATCAAAAATCAGCTTTTTTCACAGACACTTTTACCGTCAATGTACACCAAAACGGTATTTATTTTTGTGAAGTTCATCACAATATTCCTTTTTAAAAGGGATATTCCTGTATTAATATCGGCAGCATCGTCTGAACTCTTTAACGCTCCCTTGCTTAATCCTATGTAGGCTGTGCCGTCCGCATCCACAGTAAAAAATTCCACTGTGGTTTCTCCGGGAAAAAGCTTTTTGTAGCTGTGCGTAAGCGGGCCAAGCAGAAGATCGTCCACAAAATACCTTTCCGTACCCTGGGCGGATTCCTTGGGGATGAGACGCTCTTCCGTATAGGTCTTGCCGTTTTCAAAGGATGGAAAGTACATAAGGGCTCTTATTGTCTTTTCTTTTTTTTGAATTGAAAACAAGGAGATGGCAAAAGCGGCCACTGCAAAGACGGTGCATACGAGTGCGGTAAGAAAATATGGCTTATTTTTCATTTTTTACTGTAAATCCTCTTGAACGTTCAAAATGCGTTACAAACGCTTGGAGTCCATTATATATTCCAAACGTAACTTTTTGCAAGTACTCTTCATCGGCGAGTAGGGCAGCCTCGGTTGGATTTGTTAGGAAGCCTGTTTCCACGAGGACGCTGGGCATGTTTGCGTTCCTCACGACAAACCACTCCTCCGCCTTTATACCGCGGGAGGAACTAAGCTTTCCCACCTGGGCCTTAATTCCCTCCGTGATGAATTTTGAGATGAGAACTGATTCGGTAGTATATTCCTCTTCCATTATTGCATTGACAATCGTGTTTACATCGTTGTCTTCACTTACATCCTTGTTGAGCACCTTGCGCCTGTAGCCTGGGGAAAGGTACCAGACCTCGTAGCCAGATGCATTTTTGTCAAGGCTTGCATTCACGTGTATTGAGACATAGACTATGGCCTCGTTGGGTGCAAGTTTTACGGAATTGGCTATTTCGGTACGCTGCCCCAGGGAAAGGTATATGTCCTTGTCTCTGGTCATGATTATGCGCTTGTCGGGATAGGCCTTTTTGAGGCAGTCGCAGAGCTTGAGGCCAATCTTGAGGTTAACGTCCTTTTCTACAACCTTGACTGTTTTTCCTTTTATTACGTGGCTTGCGCTTGCACCGTTATCCTTTCCTCCGTGACCAGGGTCAATGATTATGACTCCGACCTTGTACTGGCTGAGCGAGTCCTGCTCCTTAAAGAAGTTGATGGCTGCCATCATGAATTTTTCTCCGGCAAAGAGAACCCCATCCTTAAGATAGGGGGCTTTCTCGTTCATGATGCTGCTGTAGTTCTTTAGTGCAAAATCGCCTCCTGCCTTAAAAGAAATCTGCCGGCCGTTTTTTTCCATTACGCCAGAAAGCGAAAATGGATCCCAGTAGACGGTTATGCCTGCTTGTGCGGAACGCTCCAAGAGGTTTACGTCTTTTTGAGAAGTTCCTGCAAAAGATGCAGAAGTCAAAAAGAGGAAAATAGTGAATAAAAGCGCAATCCCCTTCCCTTTCATTTAAATGGGAACCCCCGTTTTGTCTTTTTGTCGGCTTTGCAGTCCGCTAAATAAAGTATACCCTGAATTCCACCCCTTATCAATGCTTTGACGAATGGCTTTGTTTCCAGACGGGCGTGGCTTGGGGAGATGGAATCAAAAATCTCGAGTGTCTGCGCCAGGCTCCTATGGTTGTAGTCAGAAAGATGCTGAACTTTATCCAGCAGTTCCTGAGGGATAAACTTTCTTGCAGGAACATCCCTTTCAAAGACAGGGTTTTTGTCTGCAAAATCAAGCAAAGCTTTTTTCTGCCCTTCATCAAGTGCAAAGGCATCCGGCGGGAAAGATTTTTCGCTCTTGTGGCACTTACCTTCCAGGAATTCCTGGGTTGCCCTGTTGTTCTTCTCCAGACGCAAAACAAGTGTGGAAACACTTTTCTCTGCGGCCTCAACGGCAAGTTCATGGTTTGGGGCAAGAGAAATTACGTTGCCGCATTTTTCCACATTGTTGCGGGGAAAGCTTACGGTATTGCCCTTTCTGCACCTAAAGAACATGTTCTTTACAAAAGGATGACAAGATGCGCTGTCTGCGTTGTAGACCTTGTGGATTTTTCCCGGTATGGAAATCCATGCCCTTTCTGCGCTTACGTTTTTGCATGGAACTTCGTAAACCTTGAAAGGACAGTCTTTTACATCAAGAGGAATTCTTTGGTCAAGCAGTTCATTGGGCTCAAGGCCAAGTGCAATCTGCATCAATGACTTTGTAAGATTAAGAGATGATGCGTAGGGGTATGTCCAGCCAGACATGTAGCCTCCGGAAAGGCGTGCCGCTATTTCTCCAATCATGGGTCCCTTTGCAGTATACTTTATGTCTGCCTTGGCAGCACCGCATGTTAATCCCAATGCAGCTATTCCTTTTGCAAAAGTCTGGATAAGCTCCAGCTTTTTTTCTTCATCAAACACCGACGGCATTGTGTGCCCCATCTCTATAAAATATGGCGGGTAATAGATGTGGCGGTCTGCAAAGCCGGTAATTGTAAGCGTGCCATTGTAAACAACGGAGTCTATGGAAAATTCAGGCCCTTCCATGTAGTCTTCGAGAATGGCCCTTCCGCTTCTTGAATTGCGGGCGGCATCTTCCACTGCGGGAAGGAATTCTGCCTTGTTCCTTATAAGACGGCAGCCCCTTGCACCCATGTTGTCCACCGGCTTTACAACCTTGGGAAATTTCATTGAGTCAAGGATTTCCGGCTTTAGGAATGAAGCAATGTGGGACCTCTCAATCTGCGTAAATTCAGGGGAACTTACATTCATTGCCTTAAAGCAGCCCCTCATCTTTATCTTGTCGCTCGCGTTTACGGCTGCTTCAAATGAATGGGACTTGAATCCGCATTTTTGGGCCACGTAGCTTACGGATGCAGAAAAATCGGTTCCTGCTGTAAAGACACCGGCAATATTTTCCTTGTGCAAAAGCGCAAATTCTGCAATTTTCTCGCGGTCTTTTAGGTCTATAAGCTCAAAGTGATCGGCAAAGGGTACGCAAACCGCATTGGGGTTCGCATCTACGGCAAGCACCTTAAAGCCAAGTTCCTTTGCGGCTTCAAAAGACGGCCGCTGCATGAGGCCTGCTCCCAAAATCAAAACATATCTGCCATCCATAATTAGTTCACCTTCCTGCAATAGACTTCAAAAGTATCCCCCAGCTTAAAAAGCATACTGAAGGTTTTGTACATGCGGAACTTCAATGACTTTGAATCCGAACCGCTCTTTTTTATTGAAGGAAATCTTTCGGGATGAATTCCTGTCGAGACAGTGCGCACAACCTTGAATCCGTATTTTTTTAGTATGGACGCGCAACGCTTGGGTTCCCAGAGGGTATAATGATCAGCGGGACTTTGAGCAAAAAATTCATCCGTATTGTATTTTTCGCTTACACCGGCAGCAGACGGGGTGCTGAATGCAAAAATACCGCCCTTCTTTACTATTTTTGAAACCGCCTTTAAAACGCTGTCCAAGTCCTGGAAATGTTCAATTACGTACCACATTGTTACTGCATCAAATTTATCCACTCCAAATTCTCCGGCAACATCCGCATCGGGGAAAGAAGCAAGCAAGGCTGGATAGTGCAAGGTGTTCTGAACGTATTCAACCGCATCCTTAGAAATGTCTGTTCCAAAAACATGCCAGCCAGAATCATTTGCGGCATCAAGGAAGGGACCCAGAGCACAGCCAATGTCCAGTACGGTTGGCGTTACGGATGAATGTCCGCGGCGGTAGATAAAGTCGATTATGCTAACCCTACGCACACACTGGGCCTTTATGTTTTCAAAGTCATCCTGATAGGTTTTTCCGTACTGCTTTTTGTAGTCATCATAGAAGTAGTCATGATTGTATTCAGTCTGATGACTTTGAATTGTCCACGACATGTAGATCATACCGCATTTTTGGCAGCGGCGGAAGGTTCTTTCTGGAGTACGGGCAATGAGGGGGTCTTTTGGCCAAGACTTCTTTTCTTCCCGGCAGACCGGGCAGTTAAGGTTTGTTCCCTGCGAAAGGTTCAGTATAAAAGAGTCAAGCTCGTGAATTCCGTTTTCCTTTATGTCTCTGTAAAGGGATTTTTTGTCTGCCAAAAGTTTTTGGAAAGACTCCTTGTTGATTAGGGATGCCTGAACGCATTTAAAGGAATATTTTTCTGCAAGGCTTTCGTGTAGCGGAGTCGTACCCAAAAGGATTACGGCGCAACCTGCAGCAGAAGCCTCAAAGGCAGTAAATCCGTAATGTGTTACAACAAGGTCAAATTCAAAAAGTTTTTCCCGCAAATTAATTACAGGTTCTATTACCCGAATGTACTTGGAAAGATTTTCCGGAACCTGATCCTGCAAACTCTTTGCCTTGGAAGCGTCGCCTGCTATAGCTGTTACGTAAAGACCGCATTCAGCAAGCGCAATGGCGGAAGGAAATGCAAGAGATGCCGGGTCTTCCCCACCAAGCACCACAAGAGCGGTATGAATTTTTGCACTCCTCTCTTCTTCCGAGCGGCGGTTCTTTGGAAGGATGATGAATCCTGGTTCAGCAAGGTTTGGCTTTCTTGTATAACCCAACGACGGGATTATATCCAGAAGGTAGTCAGCCCATTCAGTTTCAAGAGCACCCTCGTCTATACTTGCAACAGGGCACTGCATGGAAATTTTCTTTGCTTCAGTCTCGTCTGTTCTGAACAAATCCGTTACCGCAAGATTGTAGCTTGAAATGTTTTCCAGAGAAGACACAAGCTGCCACTTCTGGAGTCCTTCTGTATATGCTTCTTCCAAGAGAGCCTTTGACTGTTCCAAGCCGCAGTCCTCAGGAACATAAATGTCTGCACCCGTCTTGCATGCCAAGTCAAGGCAGCGGCGGAGGTGTCCAGTTCCCGCACCTTTTTTTGTGCTTGGAATAAGAATCATGGGGTATTTTACGGAAGCTATCTGCATACCGCGGATTATTTCTTTTGATGTATAGGGCTCAAGAATATTCTTTTTAAGCAGAGTGTCTGTTGTTTTTGCCTTGTTTGAAGATACGGCCCTTACAAATGCCAGAGCCCTTCTGTAGTCGCTTGCAGTGTCTATTGTTGTCCTAAGATCCGGATAATGGTAGGCAGACGGAGCCTTTAGAAAGAGGCAGTTAAAATGATCCTGATGCTTGTAGAGCGCAGGACCTACGTGCTCATGGTCTTCCTCTGTCAAGTTGGGGAGTTTGAATGCCTCCAAGAGGGAATGCGCAGAAAATATTTCCACCCCTGAACCGTGTGGAAGCCCGGTCCAAGTAATATAGTCAACCGAAGAGGAAGCCTTTCTCCTTTTGTATTCCTCAAGAAGCTCCGAAGCGGCATCGTAAAAGAGGAAGGGATTGTCCGCAGTGGCGCGAACCACAATGTCTGCCTTGGACACTTCTATTGTCTTGCAAAATCTGTCAAGCACATCTTCCTTGCTGCCAGCATAGAAATTCCAGCCACATTTTTTTGCTGCAAATTCAAGCTCAGGAGCACTCTCCGTATCAACAGCAAGATAATAGGCATCACAGGGAACCTTCTTCATTGAAGCGAGAACCCACTCAAGTACGGCAAAACCTCCAAGCGGAAGAAGGGCCTTGCGGGGAAGCCTTGTTGAAGAAAGCCTGCACTGGACTATCAGCACAACTCTTTCTTTTTTTCTACCTAACAAATCAAACACACCCATCTATTTTCCCCAGTCCTGAATTAAAGTCGCTGCATCCTTCTTAAACCGGTACTTGTTTTTTTCCGTCCACTTTCTTGCAAGTCCAAATAGCTCCAGCGCATCGCGGAAAGAACACGAACGGCGGGCTCTGAATGCAAAGAAGGAACTCAAAGGAATTTCCGCATGGTCATTCTTGAAGACCGGCAGAAGGTTCTTTATGTAAAAGCGGAGGTAAGAAGAATCAACCGTTTGGTTTTCCTCAGGAACATCTCCCGAATAGGAAAAACTGAATGAAGTCTGCACGGAAACCCTTTCCCCCCAAAGCCAGGCCCGGCAGAAAAGATCAACCTTTTGCCAGTAGGCAGAGGAAATCGTGTAGTCTGCACCGCCAAGCTGTATGTACTTGTTGCGGTCGTAGAAGCCTGCAAGGTCGGCAGGATAGAGCGTAACATCCCCCTCTTGTATGGACAGTGACGAAGCCACCGTAAAAACGGACTTTTCCGCAGTCGGGAAAAAGCGAACCGGAATTGACTGGAATGTTGAAGTTGTAAGCCTTGGGCATACGCAAAAATCATTCAGGGCAATAAGCTTCTTTGCAAGCTGGGGATTAAACAAAATGTCGTCCATGCACATGTCATCCTGCAGCACAAGCACGTATGGGGCGGTCGCCATGGACATTCCAAGGTTCAGCATGTCTCCTGCAGTAACATCCTCAAGCGCAACAACAAACCTAACACTGGGATAAAGCGACGAGGCATTTGCAGTTGCAAAACGGTTGCTCCCCCTTTCAACGCTTATGATGCTGTTAAAGCCGCGGTAAATGAGGTTGTCAAAGACACGACTCCTCGAAGTCCTGTCAGTTCTGTTCAAAACGATGCAGTCAACCGGCATCTTGGACAGAGAAGACTGCTCTGCCCCGCCCATAACGGTATGGTTTATCTGTCTCTGGTTAAAAATTGAAGGTATAGTATTCATCGCATTTCCCGCACTTGCCACAGTATTTTTCTTCTATATGCTCATTCAGATAGGGTCTGAATTTTTTCCAAACAGTCTCTATTCCGTCAGCAAACACATTTCCTACAATTAATGGCTCATCTGCAAAGGGCTCGTTCTCCCTGCACAAAGGAACGTCTCCGTTGCCAAGAACAGTCATGTCCCTCTTTAAATGCCAGCAGGGAGTCCGCAAAAGAGGGCTTAGGTCTGCCGGGCGCTCATCGCTAAAAAAGAGGCAGGCATGGTCAAACTTTTGAATTATAACATTTCCGCCCGAAGGAGACTCCTTGTCATGCCAGTAGCGGTAAAATGACTCAAGCTCGCACTCGTTTGCATTCATTCTGGTAAACTGAGGCCACACGTTGCCGGGGAAGAGCTGGCTTAGAACCTGCACAGCCCTTGTTGCCTTTGCAAAGGCAGATCCGTCCGAACCGCCGTGAATTCTTGCGTAAACATCAGGACCAAAGGCATCAACATTCACTATCCAGGTTACGCGAGAAGCCCCGGCTTCTGCAATCCGACCAAGCTGCAAAGCAAAGTCTTCATCGCAGACATTGATGGCATCTGTTTCTACAAGAAGCGAAAGCCCCTTGTGGGAAAGAACCTCAAGCGCATACTTTGCAAAGTCCGGATTCAAAAGGGGATCCGCATAAGTGCCAAGCCCCACCACAGCCTTCTCTGAAAAAGCTTCCGCCGAAAGAATCAGCTTGCAGAAACTTTCAAATTCCATACCGTCAAGCGAAAGCTCTTTCTTTGAATAGGGATTGTAAACAGCTCCCACCCCAGCTGGCCTTGAAATCTGAATGTTGTAAAAGGCCGGGACTGTCTGCTGCACGCCTGCACTTTTTACGGCTGCATCCGAAAGGACCCTTGCATCAGCACCGTCTGCCTCACCGCAGGAAAGGCAAGAAGGCTCTATCTTGCAAAGCTCCAGGCAGGCAAGCGTATTCGCCTTTGTTGAGCATGAAAAATCAAGCCTGTACATCCTGTAGTCCTTTGGTGCCATTACGCTCTCTATCTCAAATGAATTTATGTCCGTCTTAATAAGGCTAAAAATGCTTTCTTTTGTTGCGCCAAGTGCCGCCGTCTTACAGTTTTCGCCCTTTGCAATTCCGCACAAAATGTTGATTGCACCGCTGTCAATAACCTCCGGGGCAAAGCCCAAAGGCCAGCCGTCTGCGAAAGAATATTCCGCCAGATATTTTCTGTGGCTTTCCAAAAGCTCCTCGGTCAAATCGTGGTTCAAAAATGGACAGTCACCGAATGCAAGAACTACGCAGGAAGAAGAAGTCCTTGCTGCAAAAAGGGCAAGTTCCTCCGCCAGCGAAAGCGTATTCCAGCTTTCCTTCTTTACAAGACTGAATTTCCCTGCACACGAGCATTTTTCCAGCGCAGATTTTACTTGCTGCTCCGTACGGGGTGTTACTGCAACTGCATAGGCGCATTCACCCTTTACACCCTCTGCCCACTTTAGAACAAGCTCGAATGCCGATTTTCCTTCTGCCGTAAATATATTGTCAAACGCATGGGTCTCGTCAAACCCTGCATATAAAAAAATTCCGTTTTTCATCTCTTTTTTATCGGAAAATTTCTTTCCCAAGTTAAGCCATTACTATAGAGGATTTTTATCATTCAGGAGGGGAAAGCCTTCCCCTCGCGCCCACTCCGTTGGTCGCTACCCCTTCTGCGGGGTACTCCCTTTGCTAAGCCCCGCAACGCCCCAATGGGAATTGGTGTTAGAAAATAACTCCGTAACCTACGAGCAAGAAAAAAATGCCCGCAAAGAAAAGTCCAAAATCCTAACGTTGACTTTTTTAAGTTTTCTTTATAGAATTAAATAACAGTGGACAGAGGGGAAAATGACAGTTACGCTTAGAGAAATCAGACGGCTCCAGGACAAGGTTGCCGAAGAAATCAAAGAACTAAAGGAAAATCCGGACGCAGATTACGACCGTCTTGCAGAATTGCGCACGCTCAGCTTTAACATTTCAATGGTCTTTTTGCGCTACAGCATGGAAAAGGACAGCACAGAGATTGAGCTAGGCCCCGCAGACAGCAAAATCGTTAGCGCGCTAAAGCCTTTCAAGCAGGAACAGGAAAAAAAGCAGGAGGCGGAGACCGAACGCAAAAAATCCGCCACAATGGCAGAATTTGTGGACAATATCTGCACCCTTTCCAAGGACTGCCTGGACGAGATTGTGTTCATGAAGGAGTCGCTGGAGCTTTGCCGCAACAAAATCTTCAGGCAAAATCTGGAGATAAGGCTTGAAAGTGCCCTAAAGGGCATGGAAGAAATATACAGCCTGCGCACGGACGCAAAAAAACTTTCTCTCTGGAAAAACGAGGTTCTTCATGGCCGTGAGGATGCCGCAAAGCTGCTTGGAAGCATAAAGACAGAAAAAAAGGCAGCCGCATCCCGCGAAAACGGAAAAAAAGGCGGCCGTCCAAGAAAAATTCAGGAAAAAAAGAGCAGAAAATCTCAAAAAAGTGCAAAAAGAATTTGACATAACACCACATATAGTGTATACTCCAAAGTAGATTCAGTATAAACCCACTATTTATATTGAACGATTCCCACTCAGCTCTGTCAGCTTTTCCCACTAATCCCACTGACAGGGCATTTTTTTTACCCAAATTTTTACTTGACACAAAGCCGTTTTTTAACGATTATTATAACGTTATGAATAAAAACAACCTCTCCCGGGAATATCTTGAATCCATTTCCACGGCAGACTTGATTTCTTTGGCTGACTACTACGGAATAGACATACCGGAAAACCTTAACCGCCGCTTTATCATCGGAGACCTTCTTGAAGTTGCGGAGGAAATTCAGGCAAAGGAAGAAAACGAAGAAAACGTAATCATAGCCAAGGGCGAATTGGAAATTCCTGAAAACCTGCCCAAAACATACAACGAGACAAAAATACGCGCAGTTCTGCACAACCCCGCATGGGCCTTCGTGTTTTGGGACACGAGGAACAGCCTACAGGGGGAAAACGGAACAGAAGGAATGTTCCTCCACGTGTGCATATTCAGCAGCAACGAAGACGAAAGCCCAACCGACTTTTTTGACATACAGGCTCCTTCAAGATGCGGAGAGCAGTATGTCCTGCTTCCACCCGGAACAAAGAGCTTTGCAATCGAACTAAAAATTCCGCCTGCCCTACCGGGAGAAAAGCCAGAGATAATTGCCTTTACGGAAAAAATACAGATTCCCCAGGAAAATCCTGTAATAGCCGGCATAAAACCGGGGCAGAAGGTTCAAGTTCCACCCATGGTTTCTCTTTCCGGCTTCGAACAGCTTTTGAGCGCCCAGTTCAGGGAGCACAGGGAATCATTTGCATAAAAAAAGAATTTAAAAACAAAAATGTGATCATGGGGTTTTAAAGTGTCAGACAAGAAATTGATAATAGTAATTACTGCTGAACAGGGCTATATCCGCAACCAAAAGACGGACGAGGGTTTTTCCGCCCAGAACGACATCCTCTTCGGGGCAATCACGGACACCTACATTCCCCTATTGAATCTTTTTACGAAACTCAGCGGGGAAAATATTCCCTTTAAGGTCGGACTCGTGCTTAGCCCGGTACTCTGCACACTCTTGTCTGATGAAGTGCTTCAGGACCAGTACATAAACTACCTGGACAGGCGCATTGCCCTTGGCGACGTAGAGCTTGAGCGCAATAAAAACGACACCGCAGTTCTTGACCAGGTTAGAAACTGTCTTGCAAAGCTCCAGAAGACAAGGCTTGACTTTACAGACCGCTACCAGAAGAACCTCGTGGCAGCATTCAAGGACTTTGCAGAGCGCGACTACGTTGAGCTTATTGCAACCGCAGCTACATACGCCTATCTTCCCCACTACGCAGACCTTAAAGAAGCTCTAAACGCACAGGTGGAGACAGGAATCCGCGCCCAGAAGAATTTCTTTGAAGAAAGCGGAGACGGATTCTACCTGCCATATCTTGGCTGGGCAAACGAGCTTGAAAGCGTAATCCGCTCCTACAACATGAATTACACTATTGTAGACACAAAGGCCCTGCTTTTTTCCAAGGACTGCCCTTCAACAGGAATCTTTTCCCAGGTAAGGACAAACCGCTCCCTTGTTATTTTTGCAAAGGACAACGAGACTCCCCAGGACATTACGGACAAAGACAAGGGTTTTGCCCACAATGGTGCCTACAGAAACCAGAATGAAGACATTGGCTTCTCCCTTGAAGGCGCAGAGCTAGAAAACTTCCTTGGAAACAGCAGAATCCGCATACAGACAGGCTACAAGTACACGGCAAATGATTCCAAAGTATATGACGCAAAAAAAGCCCGTGAGCAGGTAAAAAAAGACGCCCTTGCCTTCTACAACTCAAAAAAGGAAAAGCTCAACAAGGCATCATCCCTTATGGAAGAAGGACAGGACGCAATCCTTACCTGCACCATTCCCGCTGAACTCCTCGGCCAGACCTGGTTTGAAGGCATTGACTGGCTGGAAGAAGTAATACGACTGGTATGCGGGGAATCAAAACAAGAAGAAAAAATAAGACTTTCTCTTTGCCGTGAAAACCTGGAAAAGCAATTCTCCCTGCCAAAGACAACGCTATACCCTTGCGGTGAAAGCGGAAGCGGCTACGGGGAGGACCTTTTGGACAGCAGCAACAGCTACATGTACCGCTACGTGCGCACCGCAACGGAAAGGGTCATAGACTTAACCGAACGTTTTCCCAGCGAAACGGGCCTAAAGGCAAGGCTACTCGACACAGGTGCAAAGGAAGTCCTTCTTGCGCAGAGCGGTGACTGGCCATCAATGATTCATGAACAGAAACTTCCAAACTTTGCGGCGGAATCCTTCAAAAAGCACATACTATCCTTTACGACAGTATTCGACTCTCTTGCAAGCAATACGGTAAGCACGGAATGGCTCACGAACATCGAGAGGGAGCATTCAATCTTCCCCTGGCTTACATACCGGGTTTTCTCACGAAAAAAATAGGCAAAACTGGAATTTCTCAATTATCTTCACTTAAGTGCCGAAAATAAGATAAGGCTTATTTTAAAAAAGGCTCAGGAGAAAAATTGAGACGCCTGCGTAATATATTCAGAATTCTCTTTATATGCATTCTCTCTCTCGGCTTTGCGGAAGTGGCATTTTCATCGGGAAAAAAGGACAAGTCTGCCCCTCCGTCTCCCGAGGAAAAATCCGACGGAAGGGGATATACAGCTGAATACCCAAAATATCCTGATGAATTCAACCAAATAATGGAAGAAGCATTCAACCTTGCCCAAAACGGCCAGTACCTGAATGCCGTGCACAGGTTTACAAGGAATCCCGTAACTTTCACACTAAAAAAACAGCAGTACGAACGGAAGCGCAAGGGGCAGCCGGAAATCCAACCGGTGCATGACTCAATTGCCCGTGTACTTGAACTCGAAATGCAGTATACGGCCATGCAGGCAAAACTCGTTTCCCTCAATACCGGGCTAAAGGCCTCCGTAGCAAATTCACTCTATCAGCAAGCAGAAGAAAACATAAACTCCATACGCGAGACTCTGGAAACATTTTCTTCCATTAGGAACGGCATCTATGACGAAGGCGTAAAAATCAGGGAATTGTTCAAGAGCCTAAAGGCGCAAAAAGAAATAAGCGATGAATGTTGGCTCTCCTTCTGCGAAAAATTCATACTGGGAACGGAAAAGACTCCTTACACGGGAATAATCGGCGCACTGGATGCCCAATGGAACAGCATAGACCTGGGGCTGCTTGAGGCTATAACGGAAAAGGAAGAATCCCTGCAAGACATATTTGACAAAGCCATGTCGGAGGAACTGATCTTCAATTCCCCTGATTCCTATGAATCGGCACGCAACGCCGTAATGGAGTTTTCACCCCTGTCTTCCACGATGAAAAACATTCTGGAGCTTAAAAAACTTCTTGCAGGAAAACTTTCCGAGCGGCAGAAAAGAACCAACAAGTCAATGATTGAGTCTGCGGATTTTCTTGAGCAGGCAGAAAAAAAGAACCTTGAGCTTATAGAAACCGCGCAAAAAATCTCCCTACTGAACAAGAAGTACAGCAATGCGGAGGAAACAAAGGCTGATGTCATGCAGGCCATGCGGGAAGGAACTGAGCAGACGATAAAGGAATACATATCGATTGCAAACGAGTACTCAGTCTTCATAAGCATTGCCGAAGGGGCACGGAAGGATAAATGGCTCAAGGGCACAAAGTCCTTTGCAAAGGAAGTTCCTCGCTGGACAAAGACAACAGAGTCTTTTGAAAACTCATATTCATTCATACAGAATTACTGCGAAAAAAATGGAAATGAAGTGCTAAAAAAAGCTGGGGAAAGGCTCCTTGAAGCGGGGGACAAATTTTATGAAGACGAAAAAAATCAGTATAACCAGATAAAAATACTTGCACCCGGCATTGACATAAAACTTGAAGAAGATGAGTCAGAAGAGACGCCAAAGCAGCATCCCACGGAATTCATAAGGCAAACAGAAGAACTTTTGAGGACAAACAAGGCCGACAGAAAATCCTTGGAAGATGGAAGCTCAAGCCTGAATGATGCGGAAAAATACTATAAGAGTACCGTTCAGTCCATGCAGAAAAAAGCTGGGGAACAGCTAAAGAAGCTAGAGCAGTTCAAGAAAACGCTTGAATCAAATTCGGAAAAGATAAGGAACCAGCAGCTTCATGCCAGAACCGCAATCAATGAAGTTCACATGTACTACAGCCGGGCCCTTAGCGCATACGAAAACGAAAACCTTTCTACTGCGCAGATAAATCTGGAAAAGGCGCAAAAGACCTACGACTCAATTATCTCAATAATGAAGATGGATGCCGACATTCAGGACCAGACATACGAAAACCTATCCACCCTCAAGCAAAAAATCGTGGAAAAGCAGCGTCCTTCCCTAATAAAAAACCTGCGCGACTACAAGAGGGAAATCCGCGTCAACTACTACGCCGGCAACTACGAAGAAGCAAATGAGAACATAATAAGGGCAGACAACGTAAGGCAGGAATGGGAAACATTCATGGACACTCCCCTGGACGCGGACGAAGAGCTAGAAAGATTTCGGCAGCTTGTTACAACAGCCCTCACCATAAAAAACGGACGTGTCCTAAACCCAGAAGATCCGCTCTACCCGGAAATGTCCCAGATTCTTTCCCTGTGCGACAATTATTACACGCTCGGCACAAGCGAAATAAACAAGGGCAAAAAGCGTGACGGAATGGCCCACCTAAGAAAGGCAAAGGAAAAGCTTGAAGAGCTAAAACTCGTCTACCCCCACAACCACGAAGCAACTATTCTTGCCTTTAAGGTAGACAAGATTCTTGACCCAAAGGCATTCAACAACACCTATGCCAACCACCTAAAGGAACTTAAGCAAATTGACTATTCCAAAAAAGACGCAACGTCTCTAATGGGATACGGAGACCTAAAGGACCTGCAGGAAATAAACCCGGCCTACCCCGGACTTTCCGACTTTATAGCAAACATAGAAATAAACTGGGGGCTAAGGGAAAAGGCCACCGACGACTCAGCAAAGGAAGCTGCGGAGGAAATTGCACAGGAAGCACAAAAGGCACTTGATTCCGCCGGGCGTGACCCGGAAAAGCTTGCAGAAATAAAGGCCGCCGCAAACCAGGCTCTAAGCATGGACAGGACAAACGCAACCGCAACCGCAGTACTTGACGAAATTGCCCTAAGAACAGGGCAGCAGGCGGCAGTAACACTTAATGCGGCAGACGAAGCTAAATACCAGCAGGCCATACGCTTCCTGCAAAACGGAAACGTCGTCGCCGCAAACGCAAACCTTCAGGAACTCTTGCAGAATCCTGAAAACCTGAGGTCTGCAAAAATTCAAAAACTTAAAAACCGTATTGAAGGAATGCTAAAATGAAGTTGATGTACAAGAAAATAAAAAAAGCCACATTTCTTGCTCTGCTGATGGCATTCATTCCATCTTTGGCAAAGGCACAAAACTTTTACTGGGAAAAGCCAAGAATTGCAACAGACGCAAGCAAAGACTGCCGCTTTCCTGAGGTTCTATCTTCCGGTGCAAAATCAGGCGGCATTTCCGCTGTTTTTTGGCAGGACGTTGACAAGGCAAAAAAAGAAATCTACATTTCCATGACCACAAGCTGGGACGGCCAGAACTGGAGCAAGACAGACAGATTTGCAGGCCCCTACAGCTATTCAGGAGAAATACCGCAGATATATTCTGCTGCGCAAAATTCAAAGGGGAGAATTGCAGTCGCTGTAGTCTCCTCAACAAACCAGATAACAGTCCTTATGTCCGAAGACTACGGAAAGACATTTACTGAATATCCGCTTGAAGAGCAGGATGAACCCCTTGTTGGTGCAAGAATCCATGCCCTTGGAAACGGAAACTTCATCGTCTTTGCAACCCTCGCAAACAAGTCAAAATTCAACCTGGTATACTCAAGGTCCTCGGAAACAAAAAAAGGAACCAAATGGGAAGACTTTGACGACTTTAACTTTAAGACAAAGACCATGTTCAACCCCATTGCCCCAAACATCATAAACATTGGCTTTTCGGACATGATGGTTTTCCAGGCCCAGTATTCAGGCGGCGGAAGAAGCTCCTTCCAGATATTTGCAAGCACAACGTCTGACGGCGGAAAAAAATGGAGCGAACCTGTAATGATAACAGGCGGCATGCAGAACGCCACTTCGTTCAACAACCAGCGCCCTTCCCTCTTCTACAACAACGGCACAATTTACCTTGCATGGGAACGCGCATCTATTGGCGGTATTCTTTCTTCAATATATGTCTGCACGCTTAATTCCCGCGGAGAACCTAAAGATGAGCCAATGCGCATAAGCCGGACAGGAAATGCGGTTCGTCCATTCCTCTTCAACTATGACGGGAATTTCTTCCTTACCTGGACTGACTCGCAAAATGCAATGAGCAAGGTGCTCTACTCAAAAAAAACAAAGGCTCTGTGGAGTGACCCAGACCTGATTGTAGACAGCACGCAGTCAACAGCATTGCCGGTTCTTTCCAAAAAGGGAGAAAGCCTTTCCTTTGTATGGCTTCAGAACGGTTCTTCAAAAAATTCAAAGCAAATCCTCATGCTCTTTAAAGACTCTACAATTCTTCCACCGGTAATAAAGCCAGTTTCTTTTGAAGAGGACAAGGGCGGAACTGATGAAAAAGCCGTGGCGGAATTTCAGGCAACGGAAGACTCTTCTGGTATAATGGGATTTTCCTACATCTTTACAGACGACAAGGACGCAGAGCCGCCTGAAAAACTCATGCGAATACCACAGGAATCAACAATAGAAGGAAACGCAACAAAAGACGGTTCATGGTACTTTAAGGTAAAGCAGACAGACTACGCTGAAAACTGGTCAAAGACAACAACCCTTACTTACAGAAGGGACACCACTGCCCCGCTTGCCCCCACCATTGAGGACCTTGAAGAAGACGAAAGCGGAATGCTAAAAAGCAACACCTTCAAAATGTCATGGAAGCCACAGGAAAGTGACGGCGACGTTGCAGGCTACACCTGGAGCCTAAAATACATTGCGCCTGTTCCAAAAAGGGCATGCTCAAGTCCAAGACACCCGCTAAGAATTTCGCCGGAAGACGTAAAAACGATTGCAGCAAAGCTTATGGAAGACAACAAGGAAAAAATCCTTTCCGTGGAAGCCCCACCTCTTTACCTAAAGGGAGAGGCAGATGTCCTTAATGAAGAATTCAACAACATAAGGAACGGCCTCTACGTATTTTCCGTTGCAGCCATAGACAAGGTTGGAAACATCGGGAAGCCTGCAACAAAAGCATTTGCGATAAACAAATACATTCCCGTCACCTATATTACGGCAATAAACTCAGAGACAGACGTATTCGGGGACATAAGCCTAGACATTCTTGGCGGAAACTTTGACTACGACGGAAACGTAACAGCCATCTATCTTGACAAAGACGGAAAGGCTCCCTACGACTACATACTCACAGAAAGCAACAATGACTTTGAGGTTGTCTCAGAAAACCGCATAACGAACATCCTCTTGCGCACAATGGACCAGGGCGACTACTACATAGGCCTCAATCATTCAGACCGTGGCTTGTACATAACAAAGGAAAAGATGCTGCATGCAGACGAGCACGGAACTGTAAAGACATTCAAAAAGTTCAAGTTCGTACCGGAATGGGTTGCAGCCAATTCAGAAATAAAGAAAAACGTGAACATAACAAAGATTGCCGCGGTCGCAATAATCCTATTGGCAATAGCAATCATAGTTTTATCCATACGGGGGCTGTCCAAGACGGCCGGTGAATCAATAGAAATACACAAGGAAATACAGGCACTCATAGAAGGAGGAATCATGCCTCAGGAAAAGAAAAACAGAAGCGAGCTCTTTACAAGGAAAGGTATTGGCCTGAGCACAAAGATGATGGCATGGACCACCCTGCTCTTGATAACAATTGTTGCGCTGGTAATCCTTGCGCTTAGCTATATAATGATAGCCCGCGAAGAAACTACCCGTGTACAGGGACTGCAGCAGAGGGCAAAGGTTCTTTTGGACTCAATGGCAAACGGAGCAAAGGTAAACCTGCCAAATGCAAGCTCCAACCTACTTGCCCTAACCGACTTGACTGACGAAGCAAAGACCCTTACGGATTCCCGCTATGCCGTAATAACAGGATACGGAAGCGAGGCAAAGGACACAAACATAGACTACGTCTGGGCTTCCAACGACGCAAACATAGCAAGCAAGACCAACACTTCTGAATTTGTAAACGGAAAGAGCAGGCTCACAGTAGAAGGCGTTGATAAAATTCAGGAAATGTGCAAGGCATTAAACGCAGAGGCGGAAAGCAGAATCAAATCCATGACGGTGCAAATTTCTGAACTTACCGCAGAAGGAATAAGCCTTACAGGAAAGACTGATGAAAAGAGCATTGCGCGCATAAAGGAAATTGGCGAAATAACAAGGCAGCTCAACAGCCGCGTAAACTACGAGCTTGACGAAATCTCAAAAGAAGGAATTGGCACCTACCCCGCTTTTGACAACACAAGGATAAACTACAAGGAAACAGAATACCTCTTCTTTAAGCCGGTAGTCTACCACTACGGAAACGAAGAGACCTATGTTCACGGTATTGTCTTCCTGCAGATAAGCACTCAGTCCCTTATTGCAGAAATGCACAAAGCCCGCATGGCAATAGCAAAGATTGCGGCGGCATCCATTGCGGCGGCTATCCTCATAGGAATTTTAAGCGCATCAATCCTTGCGGGAATTATCGTACGACCAATCAAAAAGCTTGCAAGGCACGTTGCCATGATACGCGACACGGACGACAAGGAAAAGCTTTCCGGCAAAGAGATAAAGCTCCGCATGAAAGACGAAATAGGAATGCTTGGCGACACGGTGAACGAGATGACCAAGGGACTTGTGGAAGCGGCCATACAGATGAAAAACCTAACGTTCGGAAAGGAAATACAGACAAAGTTCCTTCCTTTGCAGCAGGACCAAAACGGCAACACGCTTACGACAGGTTCCCTAAAAACCGACGGTGCTGACTTCTTTAGCTACTATGCTGGAGCAGATGACCTTTCCGGTGACTACTTTGACTACCGCCAGATAGACAAAGACCACTACGCAATAATCAAGTGCGACGTTTCCGGGCACGGAGTTCCAGCCGCACTCATCATGGTTCAGGTTGCTACCCTCTTCCTTAATGCATTCCGCTACTGGAACATGAACAACGGTGCGCAGAACACAAACCTTAGCCCTGTTGTTGAGCAGATAAACGACCTTATAGAAAGCCGTGGATTCAAGGGGCGATTTGCTGCATTCACGCTGGGAATACTTAACATAAAAACCGGAGAATGCTGGTTCTGCAACGCGGGAGACAACATAGTCCCCTACTACGACGGAAAGAGCAGGCAGAAGAAATTCTTTACGCTGCCAGAGACACCTGCCGCGGGAATGTTCAGTTCTGACCTTATCTCGCTAAAGGGAGGCTATCCTGTTGTAAAGCATCAGTTCAGCAAGGGAGACGTTCTTCTTCTTTACACTGACGGCATTGAAGAAGCAAAGAGAAATTTCCGCAACGCAGAAAGCGAAATTGTAACATGCGAAGAGCCCGGACTAAGAGAGGGAGAAGCGCATGAAAACCACACTGTTGGAGAAAGCTCGGAAGAAATGTCTGCTGAACGCGTAAAAGACATAGTTGAATCCGTCTTTGAAAAGAAAAGCTACACCCTTAAAAAATGCCATGACGAAAGCGGTGATGAATTTACCTTTGACTTTAGCAACTGCGAAGGAAGCGCAGAAGACGCAATCATGGCACTTGTTTCCGTGGAAAAAGTTTTCCGCATGTACAGGAGAAAGAATCCCAATCCTTCTGACCGCGTAAAAGTTGACAGGAAGATAGATGAATTCCTCCGCCTGCACTTTAAGGAATACAGTGAATGGTGCATGAACAGGAGCGACATAGAAAACGACCCGATTCACATCTATTACCACGGCATACTGGAAGACCCCCAGTTTGACGACCTTACGCTTATTGCAATAAAGAAGAACTAATTGTTACCGGGGTACTTGAAAAAGAGCCTACGCCCGATTGGAGCGGCGCGAAGCGTTCCCGGAGGGAATGGAGCGAAAGCGGAACCGCGCAAAGCGGGGAACACAGCCCTCCTTGGCTGTTTTCCCCGTTAGTTTTCTAAGGAAAACTAACCTGGCTGCTCTGCTACAAGTAGACGCGCCGTCCGTGGCGCTATCAGTTTTACAAATAGGGGAAAGCAGACAAGGATGCCCGGCAGGTAGTGCCGGGCACAGTTAAAAAAGGCATGTCGTCCAAAAACTAAATTTTCATATTCATAGCCTTGCGAACCTGGTCAAGGGTAACGGAGGCTATTTCGCGGGCACGGCGGGCACCGTCTTCAAGAACGCTGTTAATGTAGTCCATGTTCTTTTCAAGCTCTGCCCTCTTCTGCCTTAATGGGCGCAAGGCTTCGTTAAGGGCTTCCGTAAGGGTGTTCTTGAGCATACCGCCACCGCCTTCTCCAATGCGTTCAGCGATTGCCTGAGGTTCTTCCTTTGTACAAAGGGAAATGAGCATAAGAAGGTTTGCAACTTCCGGACGGTTCACTGGATCAAAAGTGATGCGCCTCTCTCCGTCTGTCTTTGCCTTCTTTATGAGTTTTGCAGTCTCGTCTTCCGTAGCGCAAAGCATGATTGCATTTCCGCGGCTCTTGCTCATCTTCTGGCTTCCGTCAAGACCAAGAATGCTTGGCGTCTTTGAAAGCAGGACTGACGGCTCTGGGAAAACAGGCTCCGTGTCCTTGCAGTACTTTTCGTTAAAGCGGCGGGCAATTGTCCTTGTAAGCTCTATGTGGGGAAGCTGATCCTTTCCGGCGGGAACAACGCTTCCCTTGCAGAAAAGAATGTCGCATGCCTGGTGAACAGGATAAGTAAGCATTCCGGCGTTAACGGTCTTCATCTTTCCGTTTGCAAGTCCGCTCTGGATTTCTTCTTTTACGGTAGGGTTGCGCTCAAGCTCGGCAAGGGAAACAAGTGTTAGGAAAGGAAGCATGAGCTGGTTGCATTCAGGAACATAGCTGTGGGGGTAGATTATTACGTCCTCGCCAGGCTCAATTCCTGCGGCAAGATAGTCAATTACAAGCTGCTTTGTGTTCTGGCTTATTTCGTTGTAGGCATCGTGGTCTGTAAGAACCTGGTAGTCTGCAATAAGGACCATTGTTGGAACGCCCATCTTGCTAAGGCGCACGCGGTTCTGCAGGGAGCCAAAGTAGTGGCCTATGTGAAGCCTTCCCGTGGGACGGTCGCCTGTAAGCACACGGTATTTCTTTGGATTCTTTACGATGTCTTCTTCAATCTTTTTACTGCGTTCAACTGCGGCTGCAAAGGTTTTGTTTTCTTCTTCTGTATCTGCCATAATATTTTCCTTATATATTGCTATATTTATTGCGCAAATGTTGATGGCGTGAATTTAACACAAATAAGGGGTTTTTACAAGTGGGAAAAAGTGATATACTTGCAAATCATGAGCGAACAATTGGATGAAGAAAAAAAGGACTACAAGGCCGCAAGGGAACTTCTTGGATTTATAGAAAAGAGCCCTTCCCCCTTCCACGTTATAAAAAATCTTGAGGACGAGCTTTTAAAAGCATCGTTTGTAAAGCTTGAGGAAGGAAAAGAATGGAAGCTTGAGTGCGGAGGAAAATATTTTGTTGCAAGAAACTCATCTTCCATAATATCTTTTGCACTGCCACATTCAAAAGACTTTGAAGGCTTTATGCTTACGGCAAGCCACAGCGACTCCCCTTCATTCAAGATAAAGGAAAATCCCTGCATAAAATCTGAAGGAAAGTACATAAAGCTTAACGTAGAAAAATACGGCGGCATGCTTTGCGCCCCCTGGTTTGACAGGCTCCTTTCCGTTGCGGGAAGAATTATCTGCAAGGCCGGGGAAGATGGCGGAAAAATAACCCTAAGGCAGTATCTTGTAAACGCAGACAAAGACCTGCTTATGATTCCAAACCTTGCAATCCACATGAACCGTGATGCAAACGAAGGCCACAAATTCAACGTGCAGAATGAACTCCTGCCAATTTTTTGCGGACTTGGGGAAGAGGCGGCCAAGGGTAAGGACGGTGAGGATTATGACCCCTTTCTAAATGAAATTGCCGCTTTTGCGGGGGTAAGCCAAAAGGACATTGTTAGCGCAGACCTCTTTTTGTACAACAGGGAAAAAGGCAGCTTCTGGGGAAAGGACGGAGAGTTTATTGCAAGCCCCAAGATTGACGACCTTGAATGTGTCTGGACAAGCTTCCGCGGATTTTTGGAAGCAGTAAAAGATGGGCCTTGCACAAAAAACATTTGCGTCCACTGCGTGTTTGACAACGAAGAGGTGGGGAGCCTTACGCGGCAGGGTGCGGCATCCACATTTCTTTACGACACACTGCAGAGGATAAACATTGCCTTGGGAAAGGATGCTTCCAACTACTACAGGGCACTTGCAAAATCATTCATGGTGAGCGCGGACAACGCACATGCGGCCCATCCAAACTATGCGGACAAGGCAGACCCTGTAAACAGGCCATTTGTTAACGGCGGGCCTGTAATAAAATTCAACGCGGCGCAAAAATACACAAGCGATGCTGTAAGTGCGGCATTCTTTGAGTGCGTGTGCAAAAAGGCTGGCCTTCCATTCCAGGTATTCACCAACAGGAGCGACATGGCAGGAGGCTCAACGCTTGGCAACATAAGCGCGGCAAACGTTTCCGTTACTTGCGTAGACATTGGGCTTGCACAGTGGGCAATGCATTCCCCCTACGAAAGCGCGGGTTCAATGGATGTTGACTACATGATTAAAGCCACAAGGGAATTTTACCTTGCAAGCTTTGAGCTTGAATAATATACGACGGCGGTTTTTCCGATAGTAGTATAACGAATAGCGTCATTGTCGGACTTGTTCCGGCAATCTTCTTAGCAGATTATCGGGTCAAGCCCGATACTGACATAATTTTGGATAGAACTTTATAAACGGGTGGAAAATATGAGGGCAACAAAAGCAATAATTCATTTGGAGAATTTTAAGCACAACATAAAGGAAATACGCAGATTTACAAAACCTGGCGTTAAGATGTGCGTTCCTGTAAAGGCGGATGCATACGGCCACGGTTCAATTGAATGTGCAAAGGCGGCACTGGAGGCAGGTGTTGAATTCCTTGCGGTTGCGGCAGTGGAAGAAGGAGTTGAACTTAGGGAAGCCGGAATCAAAGGACGCATACTGCTCTTCTCTCTTGCAAGCCCGGAGGAAATTCATGATGCGGTAAAGGCAGACCTTACCCCCTTTGTCTTTGATGAAGAATACATTGACATGTTTGCAAAGGAAGCTTTAAGGCAGGGAAAAAAATCCTACCCGGTTCATCTTGCGGTGGACACAGGCATGGGAAGGATAGGCTGCTATGCAAAGGACGCGGCATCTTTGGCAAGGCACATAGCGGACACAGGAATTCTTTTGCATGAAGGAACCATGACCCACTTTGCAACGAGCGACGGAAAATCCCAGGCTGACTGCGACTACACAAAAAAACAGTTTGAAGAATTCAAGAGCGCAATTAGGGGCATAGAGGAAGCTGGCCTTAGCGCGGGAATATGCCACTGCGCAAATTCCGCCGCAACGCTTGACCTTCCAGAAACGCACATGAACATGGTAAGACCTGGCATTATAGTCTACGGCTACGATGCGGACGAAGTTAATGCACAATACCTTGCAAAGAAAGGAACTCCAATCAACCTAAAGCCTGTAATGACTTTGGAAACCGAAGTGTGCGCAATACGCCCATTCAAGAAAGGCATGAGCGTTGGCTACGGCCGCACCTGGATAGCAGAAGAAGACACGGACATAGCCCTGCTCCCTATTGGATACGGAGATGGATTCTTGCGCCGCTTTGCCCAGAATGGAATAAAGGTTGCAATCAACGGAAAGGCCTACCCCGTACGCGGACGCATCTGCATGGACCAGTGCATGGTGGACATTGGCAAGGACAACAAGGAAATCCAGCGCTGGGATAAGGCAGTAATCTTTGGCTGCAAGGAAGACGGAGCATTGCAGACAGCAGACGACATTGCAAAGCTTACGGGAACAATCAGCTACGAAATAACCACCGTGCTTACGCGCAGGGTTCCACGCGAATTCCGCAGCTAAGACGGAATGCCGAGGCCTCTGCGACTGCTTCAACGCTTTATCCAAAGGCTGTGGCTTGTAGATTCTTGTATACTTGTGTTATAATGGTAGAGACGGAGGTGCAACCATGTTGACAATGGCTCAGGTTGAAAATCAGATAAAATTATTCTCTTTGGAAGAACAGCTGCATTTGATTGCATATATTGCGAATATGGTGAATACCCCTTCCTCTTTGCAAGTGCTTTCTGAAAAGAATGGTTCTGCGAAGCGTCATGCCGGTGGACTCACGGGGGATTTTTACATGGCGGATGACTTTGATGAGACCCCAGACTGCTTCAAGGAGTATACTTGATGTTCATAATCACCCGTGATACTATTATCCCGCAATACGATGTACAGACTGTGTGGTAAACTTCGTTAACAGGGGAAATTCTATTACTCCTAGCTACGAAATAACCACCGTGCTTACGCGCAGGGTTCCACGCGAATTTCGCAGCTAAGACGGAATGAATTGAAAAATCCCCTGGCGGAGCTGGCTTAGCAGGCGCAGGGGATTTTGTTTAGTGCTTAGGCTTGCATCTGTTTGCAACCAGATTGGCAGCCGCAAATTAATAATGAATTAATTGTAAGTTGCAGATTTTGGTCTCTGCGGAACTGATATTTGGTACAATATGTTTTTGCTCTACCTCAAGAAGCCGTACCTACTTCCTTGTGTAGCTCACATCGGACAGCTCTTTTTTAAGCTCGGCACTCGGGGTAAAAAGGACACGCAGGCTCTTAATATCGTTTGAGCTTACGTCCTCTGCCTTCTCGTGCCCAATCGAACTAAACGAGAGCTTAAATATTCCAAACTTGTTCAGTCTGATGCGGTTTGAACTTTTCAGGTACTGCGGCATCTTATCCAAGAAACTCTCGATAACTGCTACAATATCTGCCGGGGTCAGCGTGCAGGACTTGGAAATTTCCTTTGCCAATGCATTTACATCGATTTCCTCGCCGTACTCAGCCGACGCATAATACTTAGAATCCGCTTCTCTGTCGAGCGGGTTCTGACGCTTTGTAATTGAATACATCATAAGTGTATTCCTCCATGTTTAATAACTGTTTTGAAGTACCGTATAAGCACCTCCGCTAGCGATTTTTTTTCTGAGAACTCCAACGAAGTTCCATATTCTCGGCCGAAGAATACAATCTTAAAATAATAAAAAACATCCCAAAACGGCAAGTTTTTTTTTTCAAAAATTTAAGAAAAAATACAAGAATTCTCAGTGAGTTTTATGAAAATTCTCACTGAGAATTTTCCTAATTTCCACTGAGAATTTTTGAATTTACAAAGTCCCTATTTTTTGCTATCATAAAGCAACTTTTACAGACCAAGGCGCTCCCATGAAAGCGCCTCTGCACCAGCTATTTGACAGGCAGAAAAAGCGGCTCAAGGCTTCATGGATCTTTGAGGCGCAAAGAGAATGCATTTATATAGAAGAAAGTGCATTTTCCTTGCGTAGATGCTTTTATAGATTCACCGGTAAGGGATTGTAGGGGCGGCGAAGCCGTTGCTGTTGGGCGAGCTCCCTGAGCGTAGTCAAAGGGGCGAACCCCAGCAATGGAGCGCGAAAGGCGGCTCTCGCAACGAAGTTTCAAGCGACCCCGGAAAGCCCGACCTGCCTGTTCCCTGAGCTTGTCGAAGGGCAGGCAGGGAACCGCCAGAAAGCTACGTATACTCCACCGACTACGGCTGGGGACTTTTCCGGGAAAAGGAAAGCGTAAAGAACAGCGAAAGGTATCACAGAACATACACCTGGAACGAGAAGAACCAGCTTGTCTCGACGAGCGACGCGCAGTACACGGTGAACTACGTATACGGCCAGGACGGACAGCGGGCGGCCAAGTACACGGCACAAAGCGAGACGCTCTACTTCAACAAGATGTGGAGCCACCACACCGACGGCGGGAACGCATACCTGGGCGGCCACAACATCAAGAACATCTACCTCGGCGAGACCCGGATTGTAACCAAGCTTGCGGCCGGGCACGAGACGACGGTTCACGAGGAAGTCTACAAGCAGTTCTACTACCACTCAGACCATCTGGGCTCAGCGGCTCTGATTACCGACTACCGGGGAGATGAGTACCAGCGGCTTGAATATACACCGTATGGCGAGGTCTGGGTCGAAGAGCAGAAGGTAAAGAACGAGGCTCTGGTTTATCTGCCGTACAAGTTCACCGGAAAAGAGCGAGACGAAGAGACAGGGCTGTATTACTACGGTGCAAGGTACCTGGATGCAAAGTACAGTCGCTGGTTGTCGACAGACCCGGCACTTGGGGAGTATATTCCGAAAGCAGGAAAAGGTACTGCTGATGAAGCTGGCAAACTTGCGGGTCAAGGCGGAATTTTTAATTCTGTAAATCAGAGTTTATATAACTATGCCTCTAACAATCCTATAAAATATTCAGATCCTGACGGACGAAACCCTATCGCTATTGCTGTTTGCTGGGCAGCTGCGTTTGCAAGTGCGGCAACAGCAGCTTATTTCGCAACTCCTTCAGGACAGAAAGGTCTACAAGATTTAGCCGAAGCACTCTCTTACGGAGCACAAGCCGCTAATCAAGCGGTTTCAAATGCAATTAATAATACCGTTGAGTGCGTAAAAACTAATGTAGAGTATTATAATACCGCCAAAGCAAAGGCAAAAGAGTTAGCAAAGGAATATACCGATAGAAAATCCACAGGCTCATATACAATTACTTTTGCATCTGGAAAGACCTACAGTGGTAAAGGTGGAGTAAAAAGAGCCATAGAATCGGCTGCATTTAGAAGTACGGTACATACTACCATGCCTGTGGGCATAGACTGGACACCGGCAGCTTCTCAGGCAGATGCATTTGAGGATGAATATATCAGGATTCAAGAGCATGGTGGTCCAATGAGCAAGCATCCAGATCAAGTTATTAAGAATGTTCACCCTAATTATAACGTAATTCAAAGTCCTGGTGAAACCATATATTTAATACGCCATGGTACGCTTTATGATGAAAAGAATCCTAATGCAATGGAGTAATAAAAAATGAAAATGATTGATAAGGCTGGGCTAAGATGTTATTTAAACGAAGATAACAAGATGGTTGAGGTTTCAATTAATGAATATACTGATGTTGAAAGAGCCATATTGGAAGAAAATGCGAATGATATAAAAGATATTTTTTATAATTCATATTTATCTCCTGTTGATTTTTCAATGATAGCTAAAATGAATAATCTTGAAGATTTAAATATTGATGCTCGATATAAGGTATTTGATATATCGTTTGCAAATGAATTGCAGAATTTAAAAAGTCTTCAAATTGGAAAATTTACTGGAAGTCTAAATAATAACAGTCTTACCGGAGTGGCTTACAAATGGCATAAAAAAAGTGATATTTCTAAAAGCTCAAATTTAGAAAGGGTCAGTATATTTAATTGTGCAGACACCGAAGCCTTTATGAGGCAGATTAAAGAATTAAAAAAATTAAGAAAAATGATGATTTGGAAAATTTCAAGTACATCTTTCCCAAAGACTGATACAGGGACTCCTGTAACATGGCTAGAGTTTTATTACTGTCCAAGGCTTTTGGATTTAGAAAACTTCCCGTCAAATTTTCCTAATCTTACTCATTTACAATTTAATCATTGCAAAAACATTCAGGACTATTCATCTTTGGAAAGACTAAAAGATTTAGAAGAACTTATTATAATTGAATCAGCTCCAATTACAGATTTATCATTTTTAAAAGAAATGAAAAAGTTATCTTCGTTAAAAATATTCAAGACAAAAATAACTGCAAACAATATCAAAATTCTGGATGAAATTCCTACAAAGGTGGATTTGCTGTTTACTGGGATAAAATAGTTTTCTCATTATTTACAAACCAGCATCTTTCTTCTATTATATTGAAAGATTTTACAACACGCTTCCAACTGCTTCCATGAAAGCGGCCGGGGGCAACTGTTCTTTGACAATGGAGAGAGGCGGCTTAAAAGTTTATGGGCTTTTGAGCCGTGAAGGAAGGGCATTTATGATTGCCCCTGCTTTGGGGCTTAACATCTACGGATGCCGAAACGAGTTCGGCATGACTGCTAGAGATTAAGTGTCTTTCCTTTACGGAAATGCCTTTTGTGCAGACAACCGGTTAGGGATTGGAGGGGCGGCGCAGCCGTTCCGAAGGAATGGAGCCGAAAGGCGGAACCCCGGAAAGCCCGACCTGCCTTTAGGCAGGTAACCGCCAGAAAAGGAATAAGGTTTAATTATGAAGAATAAAGTTTATTTGTGTTCTTTTGTTGTATTGCTAACTTACTGTGTGGTTATAATTTTTTTGCCAAATTTTGAATTGTACGTGGCTTTTAGGGGCTACATTTTGCCGGCGTTGCTTTCGGTGGTTTTGACAGCTTTTAATTTTGGCAGTGTTAGGGGCAAGCCGATTATACTGTTAAGCTTGTTATTTTTATTGTGCTTGGATATGCACTGAGATTGCTTGTATTTTTTGCGTGCAAGGGATATTTTGACGTGAACTTTTTGCATTTAAAGAATGACTGGTATTTGTTGTATATTATTATGCAAATTCCAAGCATCATTATTTCTTCGCTTTTTACGCTTGCTATTCTAAAGCTGATTGAAAAGCGCAAGTCTGAAAGAGAGGAATGATTATGAAGAGTGAGCAGGAAAATTTTCTTAAGGAGCTTGCAAAAATTCAAGACGAGCAGATAAATATTTTCCTTAGCAGGCTTGGCAAATTTGATGACGGGCAGCTTAGGAAAGGTCTTGAAAATTTTAGCTATGAAATAATTTTCCGCATTATGGAATTGTTGGATGGATATTATGATTCCAAGAAGAAGTATGAAGTGAAGAATGTTTTTACCAATGCAGTTCTTAACGACAAATTGGACTTTCACGATTTGTGTGAGGATTTTCTTAAGTGCCCCTAAGCCCTTCCCTATTCTCGTTTTTTTGATGATGCATTAATGCATTGCATCTGGACAAAGATTTTTTTTTGATGTATATTCATTTTGGATTTGCAGGGGAACCTTGTGCCGCATTTTGGCATGAAGGTTGAGAAAGCGGAAGCTGACCCTTGGAACCTGATCGGATGTGCGTGTTGTGCCAAGCGTTTTTACGTGTGGCTTGATGCGTCCCCGCGTAGGGAGCAAAATAAATGCCTTTAGAAGACTTTTATGCCTGCTTTCTATGCAGGCATTTTTTGTTTTAAATTTTTATACTAAAGGAGAGCTGTATGCAGTCTGTTGAAGAGATTAAGGCAAAGGTTGCAAAGGCAGTTGAAGACGTGAGGGCTAAAAACCCCATGGCACCTTCTATTACGAATACGGTGACGATTGAATTTGTTGCAAACGCCCAGCTTGCGGTTGGTGGTTCGGCAGCTATGGTTTACCTTCCTGATGAGGGCGAGGCTATGGCGGCTGCGGGAAAGTCGCTTTACATTAACATGGGCACGCTGCTTCCAGTCTATGCGGAAACGCTTCCCCGCACCGCGCGCAGGCTTTGTGAGCTAAAGAGGCCTTGGGTTCTTGATCCTGTTGGAATTGGTATTGGCGGGCTTAGGTCTGAGCTTTTAAAAAGTTTTGCTGACAAAAGACCCGGAATTATCCGCGGCAATGCTTCTGAAATTATTGCGCTTGCTTCCCTTTGGGGAATAGGTTCCGGGCAAAAGTCTACGGTGCGCGGAGTTGACGCTACGGATTCTGTTTTGCAGGCAAAGGAAGATGCAAAGGCACTTGCAAGACATACAGGCGGGGCGGTTGCTGTTTCCGGGCCGGAAGATTTTGTTACCGACGGAGAAACATCACTTTTGATAAGCGGCGGGTCATATTTTATGCCTATGATTACCGGGGCAGGATGTTCGCTTGGCGGAGTGATGGCAATTTATGCTTGCGTTGCAGATCCATTTACCGCGGCGGTAACAGGTTCCTGCATCTACAAATTTGCAGGTAAGTCTGCGCATTCAAAATGCAGGGGGCCGGCTTCTTTCCGCACGGAATTTATTGACGCGCTTTACAATGCCACTTCACAGGATGTTGCAAACAATCCGTTCAAGCTGGATATTTTTGGAGGAAAATAATGAACACTCTTATTGCACTTGCCATTGCACCATGCGGCACTGGGGAGGAAATGGCACCTCTTGTTTCGCAGGTTATAAAGGTTATTCGCGACTCGGGGCTTTCCAACCGCACCAATTCCATGTTCACGGAAATTGAGGGCGAATGGGATGATGTTATGAAGGTTGTAAAGGACGCTACCAAGGTTCTTGTTGACCAGGGAATAAGGACGGAGGTTGTTCTTAAGGCAGACATTAGGCCGGGCTTTACGGACATGATGCATTCAAAGACGGAAAAAGTTGACGCTATTCTTGGAAAGGATTCTGGAGGAAAGAATGTATAATAGGAAGACTCTTGATATTTCTGCCTATCTTGTTGTGGGGCCAGAAAACACTAACGGCAGGCCTGTTAAGGACATTGTTTTTGCAGCGGTAAAAAGCGGATTTACAATCGTGCAGGTAAGGTCAAAGGTTGCTTCTGCAAGGGAGATGATTGCCCTTACGCGCGATGCGGCAGACGCAATCAGGGAACTGGGGCTTTGCCAAAAATGCTCGCTTGTTGTTGATGACAGGCTGGACGTTGTGCTTGCGGCCAGGGAAGAAGGAATTAAGGTTGACGGCATTCACGTTGGGCAGTCGGACATTCCGGTTGAGATTTGCAGAAAGTATCTTGGGGAAGATTCAATTGTTGGGCTTTCCGCACAGACAGAGGAGCTTTTTGATTACGTTAAAAAGGCGGACACTTCCTGCATTGATTATTTTGGAGCAGGTCCCCTTCACCCTACCCAGACAAAGCCTGACTGCGGTAAAGACAGCAGTGGAAAAATAATCACGCGCGACTTTGAAGAAATTGAAAAGCTTGCAAAGATAAGCCCAATCCCCGTAGTTGTTGGAGGCGGCGTAAAGGCGGCGGACATTCCGCAGCTTGCAAAGACTGGCATTGCAGGCTTCTTTGTAGTTTCTGCGGTTGCCGGTGCGGATGACGTGGAGGCTGCTTCAAGGGAACTTTGTGAACTTTGGCACAAGAACAAAAAGTAAAGCTTTCGCATAAAAAATCCCCCTGCCCCTTTTTGGAACAGGAGGATGAGTAAAAGATGCAATGTATTCCCATGACAGGGAATGGAGTTTAGCTGCACACTTTATTTTATCCTTTTGCATTCTGCATAAAGCAGGTCTATCCTGCCCTTGCAGACATGGCTTTTTGTAACCTGCCAGCCGTGGTCTGACAAAAAGGTCTTATATTCTTCTTTAGTCCATTCGTGCGCAAATTTTATGCCGACCAGGGAAAGGATTTTCTGCCAGAGATTCTTTTTTCCCTTTTCCCGCTCGATGAAATTTGGCGCTATAAGAGTGCCGCTTGCTTTTAGCACCCTGTCTATTTCTGCCAAAGCTTTTTCCGGTTCTGGAATTATGTGCAGGGCATTTGCAATCACCACAAGGTCAAAGGAATCGTTTTCGTAGCGGAGGTTTGTTGCATCCGCTACTTCAAAGCTAACGTTGTCTGGGACACTGCCCTTCTTTGCAGCCTCAATCATCTTGGGGGCAAAATCAGTTGCGGTTACGCTTTTTGCAGAAGATGCAATGTGTTTTGCAATCATGCCGGGGCCGGTGGCTAGTTCCAGCACATTCTTTGCGCTTGCTGCCGCAGAAATTTCTTTGTAGATGTAGTCGTAGATGGATTTTTGGCTTTTCATTGCCCGCTCATAAATTGGTGCAAAAAAGTTCCAAACACCTTCCTTCATTTTGCAACTCCTGTTACGCAAAAGAGTGTGCCTTTTTCCGAAAGGCTTATGCAGTCAAATCCTGCACTTTGCATAAGAGATTTTATTTCCTGAGCCGTGTGGCGGGTCATGCAGGGAACTTTTTTTTCCCAGTCGATTTTTGGGTCGCCGTAGTTGTTGATGACAATGAATTTTCCGCCGGACTTGAGCGTACGCCTTACTTCGGCAAAGCAAATTTTTATGTTCTTCCAGAAAAAGACTGTCTCAAAGGCTGTAGCCATATCAAGTTCTCCGTCTGCAAAGGGAAGACATTCCGCACTACCCTGCAAGATTTCGCAGCGGCTGCCAAGTTCAGCACGGTTTATTTTCTTTGCCTTTTTTACGCTTTCTTCGGAGATGTCTATTCCGTATACTTTTGCCCCGGCAGATTTTTCAAGAAGACGGCGCACATTGTAGCCTCCACCGCAGCCTATGTCGCAGATTTTTCCGGACTGTGGGATATTCATCAAAGTGAAGGCCCACTTTGCCATAGGCAGATGCTCTTTCTCCATTGTAACAAGCATGAGCTTTCCGAGTAAGCCCTTGGGATTTCCAAAATTATCGGTGAATGACATTTGCTGCTCCTTAAAAAAAGCTGCCCGAATTCCAAAAAAGAACCCGGGCAGCATAAGTATAACAAGGCTTTTACTTTAGCTTTTTGTAGCCGTAAACCGCTGTGTCGCCAAGTTCTTCCTCGATGCGGATGAGCTGGTTGTACTTTGCCATGCGGTCTGTGCGGCTCATGGAACCGGTCTTTATCTGGCCAGAGTTTGTGGCAACCGCTATGTCTGCAATCGTTGTGTCTTCTGTTTCGCCTGAGCGGTGGCTTGTTACGGTTGTGTAGCCGTGGCGGTGGGCCATTTCTATTGCCTCAAGGGTTTCTGTGAGGGAGCCAATCTGGTTAACCTTGATGAGGATTGAATTTGCAACGCCTGACTTGATTCCCTTTTCCAGGAATTTTACGTTTGTTACAAAGAGGTCGTCGCCTACAAGCTGGCAGCGGTCACCGATTTTTGCGGTAAGCTTCTTCCAGCCTTCCCAGTCGTTTTCATCAAGGCCGTCTTCTATGGAGTCAATCGGGTATTTTGTGATGAGCTCTTCAAGATATGCAATCTGCTCATCATCAGAAAGTTCCTTTCCGTTTGGATCCTTTGGCATGCCGTTTGAAAGCTTGCTGTAGTTGTAGAAGAACTTTCCGTCCTTTTCTACGGAGAATTCGGAGGCAGCGCAGTCCATTGCAATCTTTACGTCGTCACCGGGCTTGTAGCCTGCGTCCTTGATTGCCTGAACTATTGAATCCAGGGCATCGTTGATTCCGTTGAACTTTGGTGCAAAACCGCCCTCGTCACCAACAGCGGTTGAAAGTCCGCGGCCTTTTAAAAGCTTTGCAAGGGCATGGAAAACTTCTGCACCCATGCGTACGGCTTCTTTTTCGCTCTTTGCGCCAACAGGACGGATCATGAATTCCTGGAATGCGATTGGTGCGTCTGAGTGTGCTCCGCCGTTTATGATGTTCATCATGGGAACAGGAAGGACGTGGGCGTTTGCTCCTCCTATGTAGCGGTAAAGAGGAATGTTGAGAGACTTAGCAGCGGCCTGGGCTGTTGCAAGGGAAACGCCGAGGATTGCGTTTGCTCCCAGCTTGCTCTTTGTTGGGGTTCCGTCAAGGGAGAGCATCTTCTGGTCTATTGCGCGCTGCTCAAATACGTTTGCGCCTTTGAGTGCGGGGGCAATGATTTTGTTTACGTTTTCCACTGCCTTGAGGACACCTTTTCCGCCAAAGCGGTTCTTGTCGCCGTCGCGGAGTTCAAGGGCTTCGTTTTCGCCGGTGCTTGCTCCGCTTGGAACTGCCGCACGTCCCAATGTGCCGTCTTCAAGGATTACGTCAACTTCTACGGTTGGGTTTCCGCGCGAGTCTATAATTTCGCGGCCAATTACATTGCTGATTGCAACTTTGTTCAACATTAAAAACCTCCAGAAATACTTCTTCCTAAAATGATTGTTTGGCTGATAATTAGTTTTTGCTAATCATAGATAACTATAACTAACTTATACTTTTGTGTCAAGCCTTCTGGCAAGGACGCACGGAAATCAATTTTGTGTTCCACTCACAGAAAAATATGCCTGAAAAAATGCATTGTAAGTTTTGCAGCTACTCAAAAGGAGCCTACGCCGCCGTGGAGCCCCTTTAGTACCGGCCGCAGGACGGTATGAGGGTTACCGAAGGGCGGAAGGGCGGTAATGCAGAGAGACTGACCGGCTCCGTAGGACCGGGCACAGTAAAATGCGGCATATCGTCCAAGATGGTTGTAAAAAATTAAAAAAAATGCTACTTTATATAAGCACAAATAAACGGATTCCTTTGAAAAAATGATTGTTTGGCTGAAATTCAATTATTGCGAAGAAATTCCGCTTATGTGTATTCCCAAAACTAAGGCCTTTCGGGGTTCTTAAGGAGCATTTTAAATGAAATACACCGCAGAAGTGGAACACATGTGTCCTTTGGCTAAGGGCGCATATCACGGGCCGGCACCTATTCCTGAAGAGGGAAAATGGGTTCAGGCAAAAGAAATCAAAGACATTTCAGGCTTTACCCACGGCATTGGTTGGTGCGCACCACAGCAGGGTTGCTGCAAACTTACGCTCAACGTAAAAGACGGCATTATTGAAGAAGCCCTCGTAGAGACTCTCGGCTGCTCTGGTATGACACACTCAGCTGCCATGGCCTCTGAAATCCTCATCGGTAAGACACTTCTTGAAGCACTCAACACAGACCTTGTTTGCGATGCAATCAACACAGCAATGCGCGAACTTTTCCTCCAGATTGTATACGGACGCACACAGTCTGCATATTCAAAGGACGGACTCAAGGTTGGCGCATCTTTGGAAGACCTCGGAAAGAACCTCCGCTCACAGGTTGGTACAATGTTCGCAACAAAGGCAAAGGGCCCACGCTACCTGGAAATGACAGAAGGCTACGTAGAAAACATTGCCCTTGACAAGGACAACCAGATTATTGGCTACAACTGCGTAAACCTCGGAAAGCTTATGGATGCCCTCAAGGCTGGAAAGTCTGGTCCTGATGCTCTTGCAGCTGCACGCACACACTACGGCCGCGTAACAGAAGACCAGGGCATGGTTAAGCTTATTGACCCGCGCAAGGAATAAGACATTTGGCGGAATAAGCTTTTTTGCCAATTGATATTAACTTTAATGAGGAATTAATATGTCATTATTTGAAGATTATGAAGGCCGCATTCCCCAGGTGAATAAGGCTCTTAAAGAATACGGCTTTGCTGAAGGAGAAAAAGGTCTCCAGGAAGCACGCGATTTGTGCAAGTCAAAGGGATTCGATCCATACGAAATCTGCCAGTCAACACAGCAGATTTGTTTTGAGGACGCAAAATGGGCATATGTTCTTGGTTCAGCAATTGCAATCAAGGAAGGCGAAAAGTCTGGAGACAAGACTGGTTCTACAGCAGCAGCAAACATTGGTAAGGGCTTGCAGGCATTCTGCCTCCCTGGCTCTGTTGCAGATGACCGCAAGGTTGGTCTTGGCCACGGAAACCTTGGTGCCCGCCTCTTGAGCGAAGAGACACAGTGCTTTGCATTCCTTGCAGGCCACGAGTCTTTTGCAGCAGCAGAAGGTGCAATCAAGATTGCAGCAAACGCAAACAAGGTTCGCAAGAACAAGCTCCGCGTTATCCTTAACGGTCTTGGAAAGGACGCAGCACAGATTATCTCTAGAATCAACGGCTTTACATACGTTCAGACAAAGATGGACTACTTTAACGGACAGGGTACAGACAAGGCTTTGACCGTTGTAAAAGAAATCCCATACGGAAACAATCCAGAGCGCCTTATCGTAAAGTGCTACGGTGCAGATGACGTTCGCGAAGGCGTTGCAATCATGTGGCACGAAGGTGTTGACGTTTCCATTACAGGTAACTCTACAAACCCAACACGCTTCCAGCACCCGGTTGCAGGTACATACAAGAAGGAGCGCCTTGAACACGGCGAAAAATACTTCTCCGTAGCTTCTGGTGGCGGTACAGGACGCACACTCCACCCGGACAACATGGCAGCTGGTCCTGCTTCCTACGGTATGACAGATACTTTGGGCCGCATGCACTCAGACGCACAGTTTGCAGGTTCTTCATCTGTTCCTGCCCACGTAGAAATGATGGGCTTTATGGGAATGGGTAACAACCCAATGGTTGGCTGTACAGTTGCTTGTGCAGTTGCCGTTGCAGAAGGCTTCAAGAAATAAGCATAAAAGCTAATGTAGGCAGGGGCTCCACTTTTGCGGGGATCCTTGCCTGCACTCTGCCTATTGCATAAAGTCGCACAAAATCGTATAAAGTAACACAAATAGGAGAAAAAAATGTCCAGCAAAAAACTTTACAAATCCAATTCAGACAAAAAGCTTGCCGGTGTGTGCGGCGGAATTGCAGAATATTTTGACGTTGACTCCACTATCATAAGGCTTGCATGGGTGGTATTTACTCTTGCAGGAGGAGCAGGTCTCTTGGCATACATAATTGCAGCTATCGTAATGCCCAATAGATAAGGATGATTATTGCGGCAGTTTCTTTTGCAAGGGGCTTTCCGTACTTCGCCGTCTTGCGCGGCTCATCCCGCCCTGCGGACGGGACTAAAGGTACTCCAATCCCTGCCGCGTCTGCTTTTTTAAGCCTATAAAATTATTTCTGACAAACACTCCTCTTCCCCGCCGTTTTTTATGCTTTCCAGCAAAGCTTCTTTTATCCTTACATTTACTATTGTTCCCGGAGCCGGAATTTCTTGACCATCTTGCAAAAGGCATTTGCAGTGCAAGAAATTTGACGTAACCGCATGGACACTTCCCTGTAAAGCACGGTTGCTTAGCCCTGTCGAAGCATGGTTGCTGAGCATTGCCGAAGCATGGTTGCTGAGTTCCGTCGAAGCACGGTTGCTGAGCTCCGTCGAAGCATGGTTGCTAAGCATTGCCGAAGTAAGCCTGTCCTTGCGCGAATTTTCGCATACAGCAGGAAATATCTGGTCTTTGCAGGAATTTATGTAGGCAATCTTTCCCTGCACTGCAAGTGAGGTTAAAACTTTTACCCTCTGGTTCTTTACCGCAGGAGCAACCTGAGCCTTCATGCTAAAGGCTGGTGTTCCCGGCCGCGGAGAAAATGGAAATGCGTGAATCCATGAGAATGACACTTTTTTGCACAGTTCCGTGGTAAGAATAAAATCTTCCTCAGTCTCCCCCGGAAAGCCAGCAATCATGTCGCAGCCAATGAAGGGATTGTTTTTTGCCCTGCGCAAAAGTTCAACCGCTTTTATTACATCATCCGCCCTGTAAGGTCTTGCCATTTTTTTAAGGATTTCATCGCTCCCCGACTGCACGCTAAGGTGGAATGACGGCTGTATTCTTGGGTCAGCCAAAAAGTTGCAGAGACGCTCCGTTATGTGCTGGGGGTAAAAAGAAGAAATCCTAAATTTTATTTTGCTTGTGTTACTAAGCAGGTATTCCAACAGCTGGGTAAAGTCAATTTTTTTTCCATCGGCATCTTGTGCAGAATACTGGCTTAGGTTAACACCGGTAAAGACAACCTCTCCGGTTCCCCTATTCTCCAGTTCCAAAACCCGGCGCAATACTTCTTCCGGCTCCAAGGAAACGGACTTTCCCCTTGCCAAGTGTATGCGGCAAAAAGTGCATGCGTTGTTGCAACCGTCCTGTATTTTTATGGAAGCCCTGCTGTGCTTTTCAAAGACAGGAGTGTAAAGCGAAAATGCATTCTCTTTTTTTGCGTCTGATTTTTTTTGTATAAAAAGCCTTAGCTCATCTTTGGAAAGGGTCTTGCAAGATTTTAATTCTTCTGCCAGGTCAGACAAAAGTTCCTTTTTGTTACCAGAAAGAATCACTATGCGGGAAACTTCCATCTGTTCTATAAAGGGACCGTCCAATTGGGCATAGCAACCGGTTACAATTACTGGTGCAAGGGGATATTTTTCAAGCAGAAGCCTTATGATTCTCCTGGCCTTTTGTTCGGCTTTTGCAGTAACGGTGCAAGTATTCACAATGCAAAGAAGCACATCCTCATTTACCGGAGTGGCAGAAGTCACCCCTTCCATTGAGCATACAAAACCTGCATCAGAGAATCTTTTGGCTGCGCCTTCACTTTCATCTTGATTAAGACGGCAGCCAAGAGTTTCAAAGTGGATTATGTTCCGCATGAAAAATTTAAGGCTTAGGGATTAAGCTTTGCCTGGCAGCGGACAAGACCACGGCGGGCATCATCAGAAGAAGATGCATTCAGGCTTATTGCCTTGTTGTAGGCAACAATAGCATCCTGATAGTATCCTGCCTGTTCCCTTGCATAGCCAAGCTTACTCCACCAGAAAGACATCCCCGGTTCAGTGTCCACAGCCTTGCTAATTGCAATGTCTGCATGCTCCCACTTCTTCTGGCGGATATAGATTTCGCCCATAAGGTAATAGGAAAGACCTATGCGCTGGGAACCCTTTTTGTCTGCATTAGGAATTACAACATACTGCTGGAGGAGGTTCATTGCCTCGTCATATTTTTCAAGATAGAATTTTGATTCAGCCTGAATTTCAAGCAGGCGGGCATCGTAGGAAGAAAGCTGCCTTGCCTGTGCTACGCTCTTTTCTGCCTCGCGGTACTGCTTGTTGGCAACCAAAGACCAGCAGAGAACCACGTAGGATTCAATGTCCTGGGCCGTACCACGGGAAGGATCGTTCAGCTCTTCCTGGCACACGCGGATAGCCTCTTTGTAATTGCCGGACTTGTAAAGCTTTAAAGCATCCGGGCGGGCTGCCTGTGCAAAAGACGGCAATGCGGCTGCAGAAACCACAGAAAAAACAAATGCAAAAAAAGAAGCCTTCAACAAATTTTTCTTCAAGAGATTCATCAGAAACCTCCGCTTGCAAAAAGGTCCGGCTTTTCCGCACCAGAAGCCTCACTGCCCTGAAGCATGGCAATCTTTCCGTTCACAGTGGAACCCAGCTCCAATACCGGGCGGGCGCTTGCAATTTCTCCGTTTACGGAACCAGTGGAAGTAACGTAGACCATCTTGTAGCCCTTTATGTTGCCCTTCACCTTTCCGCGAACCAATACCCGTTCCGCCGTAATGTCAGCATCAACCTCTGCGTCCGTGTCAATAAGAAGGTCGCTTGTAGCTTCTATGAGCCCGCTCATTTTGCCCTTAATCATAAAGGGCTTTGAAAAACGGATGTTACCTGTAAAAGTAATATCGCGCTCAAGAACTGTGTCAAAATCATCTTCGTCCGTGTCAAACGGCTCTGAATCCTTTACGTCAAACATAAGTTAATTGTACCCATAATAAGCGTTTTGTTCAAGAGCAAACCCAAAATCTTGATTCTTCTTTTATTTCTGGAGCAGCCTTTATGGTTAAACTGTGGCCGGGCCTACGGCTCCGTCCAGCACCATGTTTTTCCCCGCTTTGCGCACTTCCGCTCCCGCTCCATTCTTCCACTCGCTCGCTCCGCTCCCTCCCTCCAGAACGCCTCCGGCGGTGCTCCAATCGGGGCTAGGCTCTATTTAAACTCGCCCGTCACCGTGGAATTGTTGGGCACACAAATACCTATTTGGCGGAGGAATGGGGTGTATTTTCGCAGTCTGCAAAAACGCTAGATGTGGGGTGTTTGTTAATCTTACTTGTTTCATTTCCTAAAATCATTTTTCCTGTTTACGAAAGTCACCTGCGACTGATTCGATATCACAATATAATACAATTCATGATGATGGCCTGTTTCAGCCATTTGAATTTTAGCATTTATGGAAAGTCGTTGACCGTTTATCTCTGATATTTTAAAATTACTTGTTAAGAAAATTAGCTGAACTTCCTTTACTTCACTTTCATTATTTTCAATATTAACTGTACATGGCTTATACAGCCGTAAAACAGGATAATATTCGATTGTATCGATATTTGGTGTTTCTCCATAATTTGGAGGTCCGTATGCTTTCTTTATAATTACATCTCCTGTAAGTTGTTTCACTTCATTTTCAATACGGCAAGATGAATCTATTATTTTTTCAGCATAGTCTTCTGTAAATTTCATGTCTTTGTCAGAAATATTGAACTGAAGACAATTATCCTTCATTTCTCCGATACATACAAATCCGTTTTCAAGAAGCTCCTTTCTGTAGTCATCATAATTTCTATAACATGAGTATTCATTATAGCGGAACTGTTTGACTGAATATACAAGATAGTAAATTTTATTCGTAAGTTTATTTTTTGTCCGTTCGTGAATTATTTTCTTAAACTGTTTTGAAGGTATAAAATCTATTTTATAATGAGGATAATCATCAACATATATGTGGTTTTCTCTGTCGCGCTTGAGTTCATTATAATCAAGACTTATACTATTTAAGTACCATATTCTGTTTTTATATTCATAGGGATCACATACAAAATAGTCATAATCTGAAAAATATACAGAACAGTTCCTACCGTTATTTATCTGAACGGGAACATATTCTTTTTCACTTCCAGCATGCAAATAAACAGAAAACATAACTAAGATAAGTATTTTTAAGAAACTATGTTTATTAATTAAAACAGTCATGATAAGGCTCCTGCTTTCTTTGTTTTAAATTTGCTTCACCGCGGCATTTATTTTCTTTATCAACAGCATTTCCATTTAGTATAATCATTTCCAAGGTACAAAATTCAATTATTTTTTAGAAAATCACAAATTGAACCATCTTCAAAAAGAATCGCCATACCATCGGAACTGCAAAAGTATATCTGCATGGTATATTTTCCCTGCTCTCCGTTAACAATGATTTGACAACTATCTTTATCCAAATACCCTTCTTTTGGTGAGGGTAACGTGCACGTATAAGATTCGTTCGTTGTATTTACCAGAGATTGACTAGGAAAGTAAGACATTCTAACTCTACCGTCATTGAATATTTCAATCTTAGTTCCATAACCTATCGAATCATATTTTGTTGAAGTCCATACTCCTGAAAAATTTACATCTTTTGAACAAGAAATAAAAGCAAAAGTAGAAAGCAGAAACCCCAATATATTTCTAATAATTTTTCTAATCATACACCTTCCTTATTTACTATGTAATGTATTACTTTCTTATCTCCACTTCCTATAATCTGAAAAACCAAATCACCAGCTCTTACATTCTCGGTATCAATGTATTGGCATTCATCATCTAATATAGCGTAAAGGAAAATATTGCTTTAGTCTACAGAATACTTACGGTTTTGCAGAGAAAAGGCACTCCGGGAATTTCTCATTAACAAATTGTGAACTTTATTTTACACTACCTTCCTCCATAGAATATGAAAGTTATAACTATTGCTACTGAAATTAAAAAAATTATAGCAAATACATAATACAGACTTTTATATAGTTTCAAAAAAAATAACAACAATTTTTTATATCTTATTTGTTCGGAATTCCTTACTAGTGTCTCAATCAGTTTTAACCTCATACGACGGGAAAGTATTTTTTCCTGTCCTTTATCGTATATATACAGCTTATAACCGTTTTCAGAAAAATATTGTTCAATTATTTTTTTATTCTTCAACAAGAAAAAATTAAAAAATAGTCCAACAAAAAAAATATAGATAAACAAGATAATATTGATGCAAAACAAAGAAATAAGAATATTAGTCATCAATTAGCTTCTTGCTTAAAGTTGCAAGATATTTAGATAACCCATCATAATAATGAATATCCTGCAATATCTGAAAACTCACCTGCAAAAAATGCAACAGTAAATTCCCCACCGGCCGTTTATAATGGACACAAAGATATTTCATAGACCTCGTTTTCTCCAGAGGTTTTACTTTGAGTAATCTTGATGACCTTCCCTTTTTCATAGTAGTCTACGCTAGGTTTTCCCATGTATTCAAATTTTTGAATCAAGTTCGAGTTTATGTAAAGGAGACACATGCCGCCTGTATTTTTCCCGTAATTGATTATTATGATGTCATGATTCATTTTATCATACCAAAAATATGTAGCTACAAAGCTTTTTGTTTTTTTCGTAACCACATTTATAACAGTATATACACTGTAATCAGGTGTATATGTAAAAACTGCACAAATATTATTTTTGTCCAACTGGAAAATATCTGTTACGGAAACAGCTTTTTCCATCAGCGGTCCATCTAAATCAAGTGTAAAAAGGATATTTGATTTTTCCATTGCAAGCAAACATGGATTTTTTCTTATCTTATGATCAAACAAAACATAATAATCAATTCTGTTAATTTTTTTTGTTATATAGTGGTTTCCATCATAATTATATACTTTTCCATATCGAGAATAAGAAAAAACGTTTTTTTGTGCGCTACAGTTAAAGTAGCAATTCATAATTAAAAATAATAAAATTGACAATTTAACTTTTTGTTTAATCATTTACTCACTCCTGATTATTCTGGGTAACATCCCGATTTTCTTTATATTCAGATATATCCTCTTTTATTATAATCTCGTTTTCATTTTCTTCATATTCGAAAATTGGAACCAGATAGAATAAGTCTAACTCATAAATTTTCCCAATAGGTTTTCTTTTGTTAGTATTATCTAAAACAATTGTAACAACATCACTTGTGTCTATGCTGATTGATTTTAATAAAGGTCTCTCAACCTCTTTTTTGTTCCAAGGTAATAAATCACCTCCACCAAGAACATTAAAAATGAATAATATCATTAATAGTTATTTTCATTGCCATGTACTCCATGCATATTTTATTTTAGCATTCATCTTTAATTTTTTTTAATATGAGTCCGTATGGTTAATGTTTTTCTCTAAATCATCCAAAAATCTAACAGACAATGACTGATATATCAACTGAGCAACCTCACATTTGAAAAATCGGTTTTTGTTTACGCTATAAATTCTGTCAAAGGAATTTAATTCAAAAAGAATGCTTCTATTGTAAAAACTAATTTTAAAGAAACAATTCAATATATTATCCTCATTTTTATTTGTTCTAAAAAACTGAATCTTTCTCTCACTTATTGCTTCTGCAATTCTTTCTTTTGATTCTGAATCAAAAAGATAAGTTATATCGATTTCTTCTCCTCCATGAGAATAATAATATATTACCATAGATTGTGAAGATAAAAAATCGCTTTTATCTTCACTTACAAGTATTGTAAATGAAATTATTGCCCAAATAATTAATAGTGCAATCAGTATTTTTTTCATAACTATTCACTCTCCTATTTGTTTAACAAAATTATTGTCGCAAACAGCCAAAAAAATGGGGTGTTTTATGCGTTTCTCCATCAAATGCCTATTTGGCGGGGGAATGGGCAGTGTTTTCACACTCTGCAAAAACACTATATGTGTGGTATTATTTTGTAAAATAATACTAATAATACGAAGATCTTATATATTCGCTCCATAAAGATTCGCCGTCATCTCCAACAGTACTTATTGTTTTATGTAATTTAAATTTTTGTGTATCATTAGTAGTCAAATCTTTCACTAATAATTTATTATCATGTACAGAAAACTGATAATAATTATTTATAGATTTTTTTCCTGATTTTTTTAAAACAATAATTGATTTGATTTCATAAATTTTTATATCAATTATCGCCAAATCTTTTTTTTCTAATTCAGCATTACCAACGACAGTCCATTCTATATATAGCTCTAATATTGTTGTCTCATTTACAACAAGATAACCTTTTGTATAGAAAGTATTGATTTTCTCTTTATTGGATTTTTTTTCTGAATTCTCAATTACATTTTCAGGTATCCATATAGTACCATCAATATTATTCATTTTTAATTTCTTGTCAGTGAATAAATAGTATTCACTTTCTTTAGAATCCAAAAAAAACTCCAGCCAATTTTCTTGTGCATAGGCAGAGAAAAAAGTATAACAAATAAGAACGAATAAAATATTTCTTTTATTTAATGTTTTCAAGTAACAAATCAAGCTTTTTTTCAAGTTTTTCATTTGCGTAATCCTCAGAAATTTTAATTTTTTCAGCATGGCTTAATTCTTTATTAAATAAAAAAATTAGTTCATTCAAATCTGACTGCATGAAAGTACCAGTTTGTTTTTACAATCAACAGTTCGTTCTTATTCAACTGAATGATGCTATCTCCGATTATTATTTGATTTTCATACTTAAAATAATCTTCTATATCTAGTGAGTACCTGTTAAACCTTTCCTCAGTAATGCCAAATTCTTTAAAACCACCGTGCCAATAACGCTTATCATAAAAATAATCGGTAACATTTGTAATATATTTTCTAATATCCCTAGAATATTTGAAAATAGTTTCATTTAATTCAAATTCATTAGGGCGGTATGTTATTACTTTCCCAATGTAAGATTCAGCTTCTTCTTTTGCCATATCCCCAATAACTAAAAAATCTTCACTAACGATAAACGCCTTGTCTATTTTCCATTTTCCGTAGCAATCAGAAAACTTTAACTCCTTTGCATGTAAAACAATAAGAGAAATAAATATAAATGCTAAAAAGAGAATATTTTTTTTCATAATCAACTCCTTATTTTATAATTGTAATATAAACGCGAATTCCTATGGAATTCGGAGTAGTCGGATGCTCCCCCCCTCTTATCTTCCGTTCGGATTCGGTTTCCGGAAACATTGCTAATCCTTCATCGGCATTATAAAATGCACATTATCTTCTTTCAAATCGACATCCGGGAAAGAGTACGAATTATACCACTCGTAAAATTCCTTTAAGGTTTGTGGGCTAGACAGTTTTTCATCCATATATTTATAAAAGCATGAAATTTGCATATTATCATCAATATTACATGCATCAAACTTATGAAATTCACAAGGTATTACAGCCCGCCATCCGTCTTTTAAAGGAATGTATAAATATGTACCTGTCTCAACAAAAATATTTTCTGCATTCTTTTTTACTAAATTTTTAACCTTTGTGGAAACACTTACCCCTTCTGCCGATTTAAACGATTTGTCGCGAGTGTAAATAACCGATATACTTTCTTCATCAACCATTACAAGATATTCGATTGAATCAATATTTATCTTTCTGAATTCTCCAATAGTTCCTGCATTAACGTGCTTGAAAACACAATCCCTCGTGTGCACCGATTTTAAATAAGGCATTTGCATGAAAAGTTTTTCTTCCAATGAAATTTTATTTTTGCTGCATGAGAAATAAAGAATCAAAATAAGTATTAAAAGAAAACTACTTTTTATTCTATTTTTCATAACACTCCACCAATGAATCTTTCAACGGATTAATCTTGGGGCAAGTCATCCGCGTCTGGAATCAGCATATATTCTCCATAATTCAATTTTCCAAAAAGTGTAAGGAAATCATCATTAAAATGAAATTTTGGATTATACCTTAACACATCATTTGTTCCCATATTAATCATTTGTGTTTTTTTAATTAAAACTGCCATTTTTGTTTTATCATCTAAAATACTTTTTATAATTGATTCATCAAATCCATTTTCACATTTCCGATCAGCAAACAAAAAGTTTCCATAAAAAGATGAAATCACATAATTATTGGCCTTTAACTTTGGTATGACTTTTTCTAGCCATTTCTGAACATCATATTCTTTTGTATATAAAACAATTATTTCATAAGTTTTAAGTTTTGCCTTTTTGTTAAATTCATCCAAGATTTTTTCAGATTCTGTATTATCAAAAGTTTCAAGTATTTCTGCTATTGAATCTTTGCTCAAATATTTTGAAAAGCTTTTTTCAATTTCTTTTGACTTTCGTTTCTTAAACATTAATAACCCCTGCACCCAAAATCCTCACTGGAAAGGAGGGTTCGCCCTTGGAGAAAACTTTCAATGTCCTCTGTTTAATTAGCCTTACTTCTTCTTTAAGCTGCCGTTAAGGAAAAGCTCGTCTTCGTACCATTCAATCCTTAGGCCAAAGTATTCCTCGTGGTAACCTGGAGCAGTTATGTGGAAGCGGTGGACTGTTCCCGTCAGGAGGCTTTCTGCAGGAAGCGTTGCCAAGTCCTTTAAGCCCTTTGGAGTTTCCACCATGAACTTGCACTGGTCGGTTATGTCTGCCCCGGTCTGAGCGTCTATGGCATTAGTGCGGACTTTAAGATAGCGCCTTGCATTCTTTAGGAAGTTGAATTCCAATGTCTGGGCTTCTTTTCCTACAGTTATGCTGTTCCACCAGATGTAGGGGCCTTCTACTATCTTTACGCGGTAGTCGCCCGGCTTAAGGTAGACTGGCTTTGTTACGACCTTTACGTTCTTGCGGTTGGGCTTTTTTGCGCTTTCTTCATTTCCATCTGCAGCACCCTTTGCCGCCTTGGGGGTATAGAAGTCACGTATGTTATTGCTCATGGCAGGAAGCTTGTAGGCTTCATCTACCAAAGGAATTTCCTTGTTGTCGTTCACATAGAAAAATGCCCTGGCCGGTAAGTCCGTGTCCGGAAGGTTGTTTTCCGGCATTTCCATTGCAAGAGAAACAGGTGTGTACCAGTGTCTTAAAACCGTATTCAGAAAGAATTTGGAGAACCAGCCCGCAGCAATAAGCCCCATAAAGGCAAGGACTGCCACAACGATAAGTGAATTTCTTACAGCCTTGTGGTGCCTTGTCTGGTAAGACTGGGGAAGCCTTATTTCTTTTGTTGCTATAACAGCCTGTGCAAGGTTCACGCGGATTGCATGCTGGTCATATTTCTTAAGGTAGCGCTTTATCTTCTTTATTACCGGGTCAATGGACTGGAAGCGCTTTTGCTTGTCTGCCCTCATCATTTTTTTGATGAGTGAGCTTACAAAACGCGGCAGTTTGGGGGCAAAACGCTCCGGTGGCTCGTAGTCGCCCTTGCGGATGGCCTGCAAAGTGTCGGAAGACATGTCGCCCTTGTAAGGCTTGGTTCCAGTAACCATCTCGTAGAGCATTATTCCCATTGAATAGATGTCTGCCCTTTGGTCTACGGAACTTGAGTCGTCAAGCTGCTCCGGGGACATATAGGCAGGTGTTCCAAGCTTTGCGCCTGTCATGGTAATGCCCTCTCTTACGGGTGCCACAACCGTTGCATTTGAATCAGCAGTTTTCTGCTTGGCTGCGGAGTCGTTTTCCTTTTCACCGCTTGCAATGCCAAAGTCGGAAAGCTTTACCTCTGCCCTTCGAGAAATAAGTATGTTTCCGGGCTTAATGTCGCGGTGGACAATTCCCTTTGAATGTGCGTGCTTTAGTCCGTAGCAGGCATCAAGAAAAATAAGGAGTGCAAGCTGGGGCGAAAGTGACTGCTGCTTTTCCAAAAGCTTGTCCAAAGACATGCCGTCCACAAATTCAAGAACGATGTAGTCATTCCTTGCTTCGGTAAAAAAGTCAAACATGCGCACGATGTAAGGGCTGGACAAATCCATAAGAATCTGAGCTTCCCTCTTGAACCTTTCGCGGATTGAACTGTTACCCGTACGCAGGGTAAGCTTTTTTATGATTACGTCGCGCCGGAGTGACGGATGGACAGCCTTAAAAACCGCACCCATACCGCCTTGAGCAATCTGGTTGATTATCCTGTACTTACCGATTACATCAGGAGTTGGTGTGGAAGACCTTTTGGGCATACTTTGAATTGGCATATTTACGACTCCTAAATTATGGAAACAATATCACGTTCACACTTGAATTCACGGCCGGGGCTAAGCAGGGCAACATTCATCTCTTCGGGATTGTGGAACTGGACAAAATGCCCATCCTGCCGCAAAAGAAATTTTTCGGGAACAGGGCGGTGTCCTCCAAACCACAAGGCTTCCTTCTTTCCGCCCTTGGGGTTAAGCTCCTTGAACTGCTTTTCTACGCTGTCCTTCTGGGCCTCGTCGTTGGCAGTCCATGTAAAGCCCAGAATAAGGTCACCATGGTCGTGGTAATTGATTATGTCGTTTCTTTTGTAAGCCTTAAGCGGTTCTGCATGGCTTACACAAAAGTCCGGGAACACAGCAACGATGGGAAGGGCCTTTTCGAAGCAGCTGAGCATGTGAAGGGTAACATCACCGTATTTTTCGTAGACAAAGTCGCGCACCATCTCCCCTTCCATGGCAAACTTAAGGAAGCCGTGGTCACCATGCCCCTCAGAGTTCATGATGTTCTCGTGGTTGCCCTTTAAAAAGTGGAAGTTGCGCGGAAAGGCATTCTTTAGCTCCATAACGCCCATAACTGCGGCAAAATTTTCCTTCATCTCGTCGCACATTTCTGGACTTACGGAATCTCCGTTCATCCACTTTTCGTAGGAGGTGCGCCAGCGGTTGTAGGCCCAGGACGTGTTTTCCGTATGCCATACGTCGCCAACGCATACAAGAATAACAAGATCCTTGTTAAGGGCATCAAGCACATCGCCGTCAAATTCCTTTTCCGTATAAATTCCCAACTTTTGAAGCACATCGCTAGCAAGCAGGGAAATGAGGAATTCTGGTCTTGCATGAATGTCC
>Ga0310691_10000908_pt1 | contig 49832 bp, 82 predicted proteins | sample 176DNAGHGlowgp2_FD_203887 | JGI IMG/M metagenome (GOLD analysis project Ga0310691, IMG submission 203887) | Sheep rumen microbial communities from Palmerston North, Manawatu-Wanganui, New Zealand - 1766 DNA GHGlow gp2 (v2) (version 2) | ecosystem: Host-associated > Mammals > Digestive system >... | reverse complement strand
GTACTAAACGCTATCGCGTGGTCAAAAGACGGAAAATATCTGTTAAAATATGAGAAAACACTTGCAAATACAGTAAATCCTCTTTAAAATATAAGTGTGAGTAATCACAAAATATATTTTAAAGGGGGTTTTTTTGATGTCAAATCAAGAATTACTTGAGAAGCTAAAAGAAGATATGGAAATGCGTGGCTTCTCGCACTACACTAAAGACAGCTATTACAGAAAAGCAAAAGATATAATAAAATATTTCAATAAACCAATGGAAGAAGTAACTACGAAGGAACTAAGAGAATTTTTAATGAAATACTTGAGAGAGAAAAAGAAAGTAAGTGAACGAAGTAGCAACTACTACAATTCAGTGATAAGATTCATTTATGATGTAGTGCTAGATATACCGATAAATCATAAGCAAATACCAATGTATAGAAAGAAAAGAAAACTACCGAAGATTTTAAGTGAAGAAGAACTTAAAGTCTTTTTTAATGCATGTGAAAATTATCAATATAAAACAATATTTATGATGATATATGGATCAGGATTGAGAATATCAGAAGCAACATATTTAAGAGTAGAAGATATAGATAGTGATAATATGAGGTTGTTTGTCAGAAACGGAAAAGGAGAACGAGAAAGATACACAGTACTGCCAGAAGCAAGCTTAGAGATGCTAAGAAAATGCTACAAAATGTACAAGCCTAAACATCCAGACGGATATATGTTTTTAAATAGAGAGGGAAATCCATTAAAACCAGAAAGATTAAGAGTATTTTTTAGAAGATATAGAAGAAGAGCAGGAATTAATGATAATTTCATAGTTCATAGCTTGAGGCATTCTTTTGCAACTAAGTTAGTAGAAGAAGGAGTTCCATTAGTTCAAGTAAAAGAATTATTGGGGCATAGTTGCATAAGAAGTACGATGACATATGTGCATGTAGCAAATAATATGCAAAAAGTAAAAAGTCCATTAGATATATTTGTAGAAGGAGTGAAAAAGTAAAAATGTTAGAAGTGCAAGATATAATAAAAAATTATGGAGAAGAATTTAAAAAGAACCATAAATTAATGCCATATAAATTAAGAGCAATGAATGCAATAGAAAAATGTAGAACAGCAGAATTAGGAGCACATATAGATGTATGTGATGAGTGTGGATATGAAAAAATCAGTTACAATTCATGTAGAAACAGACATTGTCCTAAGTGTCAAAGTATAGCAAGAGAAAAATGGATATACAACAGAGAATATGATTTGTTAAATGTAAAATATTTTCATGTTGTAATGACAATACCATCAGAATTGTATTTAATAGCATATCAAAATCAAACTAAGATTTACAATATAATGTTTAAAGCAACAGCTGAAACATTAGAAGAATTAGCAGAAGATAAAAAGTTTTTAGGAGCACAAATAGGATTTATGGAAGTATTACATACATGGGGACAAACATTAGTATATCATCCACATATACATGCAATAGTACCAGCTGGAGGAATAGATAAAAACAATAAATGGAGAAATAGTAAAAAGAAATTTTTCATACCAGTAAAAGTATTATCAAGAAAATTCAGAGGAAAGTTTTTGTACTACTTAAAACAAGAAAAACTAGAATTTTATGGAGAAAATGAATATTTAAAAATACAGCAAAATTTTGATGAATTAATGTCAAGAATGTATAACAAGGAATGGATAAGTTATTGTAAGCCACCATTTAGAGATGCAAAATGTGTAATAAGATATTTAGGAAGATATACACATAGAGTAGCAATATCAAATAATAGACTTGTAAAAGAAGAAAATGGAGAAGTAACATTTAAATATAGAGATTACAAAGATAATAAAAGTATAAAAGAAATGACAATAAAAGCAGAAGAACTTATTAGAAGATTTTTAATGCATATATTACCACCAAGATTTATGAAAATAAGGCATTATGGATTACTAGGTAACAGAAATAAAAATACAAAGTTAGCTATATGTAAGAAACTTACGAATACAGCTAACCTTGAAAAACTAGAGATAAGCACTCTAGAAATACTAAAGAAAACGCTAGGCGTTGACTTTAATTTATGTCCTATTTGCCACAAAGGACATTTATTAGCTCCCAACTCCTCTTAGCAGAGTACCAATTTAATAACCAGAAAAAAAGCCTCTTAATTGGGGAGGGGGCTCCTATGCTCATTTTACTATGATTTTTGAGTTAGTGCAATATAATTTGTAAAAAAAGTTCAGAAAAGTGCTTCCAGGCTAGAAAGAAAAATAAACAAATCCCCATAGAAAGACATAAATGAGTTTCCGCGTTTACTACTATTATAATTACAGATGGTTAGCCAAAGATAGCAATAGGTAAAACGGAAATTTTTTGTTGGCTAACCATCAGTAATTTCCTATACATTATTGTTTTGTTAATATTAGCGGGAATATCAATAAGCATGCTATCAGGAAATAACTCTATATTAAGTAGAGCAGGAGAAGCAAGTAAAGAAGCTACACATGCAGATGTCTATGAACAATTTCAATTAAAAGTAGCTGATTATTATATTGGAAAAAATACAGGAATTACAACAGAAGAAACATTAATAGAATATCTTCAAAGTGGTGGAAGTAAACGAATAATAAGTGATGAATTAGGAGAAGAAGGTTCAGGAAAATATCAAATATATGTAGAGAACTTATTAGGAACAACTCAAAAATATGGAAAAGGAACAGCAAGTGGAAGTGATACATCAACATATAAAGATGTATATATATTAGAGAAAGTAGAAACGCCAGAAGGTGCAAGCATAAACAATACAAAAATAGCCTCAACAAACCCAATAAGAATAGCAAAAACTAATCAAGCTACAAATTATATAGTAAAGTATTATGGAACAGAAGCAGGTTCATCAAATGAAAAAATATTAGGAAATATATGGGATACAGTAGGTGTTTCTTTAAGTGATATAGATAAATTAAAAGCTTACTTTAATGGAAAAACTTATGATGATGTATTTGATGATAATAATCAAGGGAAAGATAATGTACAAATAGGAATTAATGGTAATGATTTAAGCTATATAATGGAAAGTGACGAAAGCGAAGATGGAAAGTATAATTATTTATATATAAAATATAAAAATAATATATATAAAGTTAAAGGAAATAATAGTAATGTGACATATACAGATGATATAGTTGAAGCAACTTTAACAGGAACAAAAGGTTTGTGTAAAATTGATGATCATAATGTATTTGTAATAAAAGATGGATTAATTATTCCAGATTATGTTTATGAGGAAATAGAAGACGAAGAATATGGAAATACGTATAAAATTAATAGGGAGGTTGAAATTGGTCTTGATTTTTCAGAATATTACAAACAAGATGGAACTTTAGTTGCATTTGGAATTTTTGAAGTCGACAAAGGAATGAGTACAAATATAAAAGAAGACTTTTTTATAAATCAGGTATATGAAACAGTAGAAGATGAAGAATTAGAATATACATCAAAAGATACAAGTATAGCAACAGTAGATAATGAAGGAAATGTCACAGGAATAGAAAATGGAAATACAAAAATTACAGTAAAAGGAAAAACATCAGGTAAAACAATAGATGTTATTGTAAATATTAGGCCAGGATTGCAATAATTATAATATATATTATACTTAAATTCTAATATAAATAAAAACTCATAGCAGTTTTTATAAATAGCATAAGTCAAAATTAATCAAATGCAAGAATTTTTCTTGCATTTTTTCTATTTCTAGTGTAAAATAAATTCATAAAAAAGAGAAAAAATAGATGACTAAAAATCTATCCGAAGTATATACTAATAAAATTTAAGGAGAAATGTGCAATGCAAGGAATAGGAATAGGAGAAAGTGATTTTAAAATTTTAAGAGCAAAAGACTTTTATTTTATAGATAAATCTTTATTTATAAAACACATATTAGATAATAGTAGTAAAATAGCATTAATAACACGTCCAAGAAGATTTGGAAAGACTCTAAATATGAGCATGTTAAGACATTTCTTAGATTGCAATCAAAAAGATTCACGTAAACTTTTTGAAGGATTAAAAATAATGGAGCAAGGAAAAAAATATACAGAAAAATTAGGAGCATATCCATGCATTTGATGGAAAAGATGTGAAAATAGAGGAATATTAGGTATAGCTTTAATAGATATGAAGTAATATGTTCTAAAGAGTAACAAATATTAATAATTAAAAAGTTGCAAAATAATACAAATATGTGATATAATGAGACAAAATTTGATAAAAACAATAAGAGAATACAAAAGGGGTAAACAATGGGAAGTGCAAAAAAAATAATTAGAAACTTTGCAGTATTTGTTGTATTAATATTTTTAACATTATGGATAATATTAAAAGATCAAAGTATAACAGAAATAATAAATGTATATAGTAATGTAAAAATGCAATATGTATATATAGGAATATTATGTATGGTAGTTTACTTAGCGTTAGAAGGTATAAATATAAGAAGAACACTTAAAGCATTAGGAGAAAAAACAACAATAGGTAAATGCATAAAATATTCATTTATAGGATTTTTCTTTAGCTCAATTACACCTGCTGCAAGTGGTGGTCAACCAATGCAAATTTACTACATGCATAAAGACAAAATTTCTGTTGCAAATTCTACATTAGCACTTTTAATTAATCTTACAAGCATGCAAATTACAACAATAAGTTTAGCAATTTTTAGCTTAATTATAAACTACAAATTTATGAATAGAGTATTAATAATATTTTTTATAATAGGAATAACGCTTAATGCAAGTGCTTTATTGTTACTTTTAATAAGCATTTTGTCAAAGAGACTTTCAAGAGCATTAATAAAATTTGCAATAAAAATCATGAAATTTTTTAGAATAAAAAATAGATTTTCAAAAGAAAAGAAAATTTTAAAAGAATTAAAATTATATCAAGAAAGTGCAAAATATGTAAAAACTAACAGAAAACTTATTATAAAAATTTTTGTTACAACTATTATTCAATTTAGTATATATTATAGTATAGCATATTGGACATATCGTGCTTTAGGGTTTAATGGAAGTAATATATTTGAACTTACAACAATGCAATCTGTGCTATTTGCTACGGTTTCAGGGATACCTTCACCAGGCGCAGTTGGAGTAAGTGAAGGAGCTTTTATAGAAATTTTTAGAAATATATATCCTATAAATATGATAAAAAGTGCAACATTAATTCATAGGGGAATAAATTTCTATTTGTTTGTGTTAATTAGTGGAATTATAGTTATTGTAAACGACATAAAATCAAGAAAGATTGAAGATTAATTGAATATATAAATATTTTTCGAATAATCTTAGCTAACTCTAATTTAACGCTAAAAATTTCTAACTAATTTTGCAAGCACCCTCAAAAAATTCTTTTTGAGATTCCCTTGCAAAATTATTAAGAACTTTTAAGCTATTGAGTTAAATAAGATTATATCTTAAAATATTTATATATTCAATAACTTAGATACTTATAAACGAAATAATCGAAAGGTAGTAATTATGATAAACATTTTATTATGTGGAAATGAAAAAGTTTTTGATGGTGCATTAACAGAACTTATATCTATAACAAACAAAACTAAAGAAGATGTTAATTGCTATATTTTTACTATGGATTTAACAAGAGTAAAGCCTGAATACACATCCATAAAAGATGAACAAATTGAATTTTTAAATAAAGTTGTAAAATCAAAAAATGTTAACAATTGTGTAAAAAAAGTGGATGTAACAAGCCTTTATGAGCAAGAGTTTATGAATTGTAAGAATGAAAACGCATATTGCACACCATATACACTACTTAGGCTACTTGCAGATTTAGTGCCAAACATGCCAGATAAACTTTTATATTTAGATATTGATATGATGGCAAATGATGATATTTCTAAATTATATAATATAGATATAACAGATTACGAATATGGAGCAGTATTAGAAAAATATGGTTCATGGTTTGTTGCAGTAGACTACATTAATGCAGGAATGCTATTACTAAATATGAATAAAATAAGAGAGACAAAACTTTTAGAAAAGGCAAGAAATTTAATTAGAACAAAAAAAATGCTTTTTGCTGATCAAGATGCTGTATATAGATCTACTACAAAAAAGTTATTACTACCAAGAATTTATAATGAACAAGCATGGTTTAATAAAAAAGATACTGTTATTTGCCATTTTTGTAAAAGAATGCTATGGTGGCCATATCCTAGAACAGAGAATTACAAACAATGGAATGTTGAAGAAGTTCACAAAATTTTAAAATGCCATGTATTTGATGAGGATTTAAATGAATATTTGGAATGGAAAAATGATGCAGAAAGAGAAAACGTTGTATAAAAAGAAAAGGAGAAATAAAATGGAAAACAATTTAAAAGTGATACCAATATTTTTTGCTGTTGATGATGGCTATGTACCATTTTTAGCTGTTACTTTAAAATCTTTAATCGAAAATTCATCCAAAGATTATCAATATGTAATAAAAATTTTATGTATAAACATCGAAGAAAGAAACAAAAAGAAAATTTTAAAATATGAAAAAGAAAATGTAAAGATTGAGTTTGTTGAACTTAATTACTATTTGGAAGAAATAAAAGATAAGCTTTATACAAGAGATTATTTTACACAAACCACATATTTTAGACTTTTTATACCAGAACTATATCCACAATATGATAAAGCGATATATATAGATAGTGATACTATAGTTTTAGGAGATATTTCTGAATTATACAATATAGAATTGGGAGATAATTTAGTTGGAGCTGTAGCAGATTGCAGTGTTCAGAATAACAAAGAATTTCAAGAATATGTTGAAAGAGTTGTTGGTATGGCTACATACAAAAATTATTTTAATGCAGGAATGTTATTAATGAATTTAGATGCAATGAGAAAATTCGAGTTTCAGGCTAAATTTATGTATTTACTAGAAACAATTAAATTTGCTGTTGCACAGGATCAAGATTATTTAAATAGACTTTGTAAAGGAAGAGTTAAATTAATAGATGAAGTATGGAATAGAATGCCAATTCCAACTCAAACAATAAAAGATGAAGATATAAAAATAATACACTATAATCATATGTTTAAACCATGGCATTTTGATGATGTTTTATATAGTGAATATTTTTGGAAATACGCAAAAAAGACAGATTTTTATAAAGATATTGTAAATATAAAAGCAGGATATACAGAAAAGGAAAAATTTAGAGATCAAGAACAATTTAAAAGTTTAGTTAAACTTTGCAAGAAGGAAACTGCATGTGTTGGAGATGATAGATATTTGATTGGTGGCAGTGTAATAGAACAATCAGAAGATAGATTAAAAGTGTTAAAAAAAATAGAAGAATTTGAAAAAAATGGAGATTTTGATACAGATGTTGAAGAAGATCCTCCAACAATACCTCTTGCACCTGAAGATGTGGATTATTTAAGAAAAAAGAGCACTAGCAAAATTAAAAGCAAAATTGCTAATCACATGGGAAAGAAATTTTTAGATGAGTTGCTTAAAGAAAATAAGCTTATTATAAGAGAAATAAAAGGAATAGAGAACTTAAAAAAAATAGATACAGGGGCTATTTTAACATGTAATCATTTTAATCCATTTGATTCTTTTGCAATAGAAAAAGCATTTATGGAATCAGGGCAAAATAAAGTAAGAAAAATGTATAAAGTAATTCGAGAAGGAAATTATACAAATTTCCCAGGATTGTATGGATTTTTCTTTAGAAACTGTGACACACTTCCACTTAGCTCAAATACACAAACAATGATAGAATTTATGAAAGCTGTAGATACAATTTTACAAAGAAAAGACTTTATATTAATCTATCCAGAGCAAAGTATGTGGTGGAATTACAAAAAACCAAAGCCATTAAAAAATGGAGCTTTCAGATTTGCTGCAAGAAATAATGTTCCAGTTATCCCTATTTTTATAACAATGGAAGATAGCAATATTATTGGAGAAGATGGATTTTTTGTACAAGAATATATTATCAATATTGGAGAGCCAATTTATCCAGATGGAAATTTATCTGAAAAAGAAAACTCAAATATTATGAAAGAAAAAAATGCGGAAGTATGGAAAAAAACTTATGAAGACTTTTATAAGGTTCCACTTGAATATACAACAGAGACTAAGGACGAAAAATAATTATAATTTTGTCTACATTAAATTAAATTTAAAACGCTGTTACATATACATAGTATGAGCCATTGCCTTTAAAATATAATTTTCTTTGTATAATAGGAAAGTTCGCACTTATTTTATGCGTTCCGATTTGTTTCAAAGAATATAATATATTTAGGGTAAGATTTTATAATTAGTTGGAAATTTCCGAATAGCGTTTTTTTGAGATATAAGCTATTTTTGAGATGATAAGAATAAAAAATATACAACTTTTACGAAAAATGGCTCTGCTTTAATTGTAGGGATTATAATTGAATGATTAAAATGTGTAAGGACACCATTATGTGGAATGTTCCAACTAATTATTAAAAAATATATATAAATATAATAAAAAAGGATGACAAGATAAATGAAAACGATTTATTATGAAGACGAGCTAAATGATGAATTTTCTGAAGCAAAAATCGAACCACGAAAAATAGATGGAACTTACAAATATGAACATAAAAGTATTTGGTGGAATTTTACACATTTTTTAGTGCAAAATATATTGAGTGTGCCTCTAAAATTTATTTATGCAAAATTAAAATTTAGGATAAAATATGTGGGGAGAGAAAAGCTTAAACTATATAAAAATCAAGGATATTTTGTGTATGGGAATCATACTCAAGCTTTTGCAGATACATTTATAATTACAAATGCAATATTTCCAAAAAGAAATTACATAATTGTAAATCCAGAAAATGTATCTATGAAATTTTTAGGGAATTTTGTACAAAAATTTGGAGCAATACCAATTCCAAATGAAAGAAGCGGAATGAAGAATTTTTTGCAAACTATTAAAAATAAAATACAAAAAGGATATGCAATTACAATTTTTCCCGAAGCACATATTTGGCCATATTATACAAAAATAAGACCTTTTAAAAATGTTTCATTTAAGTATCCAATAGAGCTAAATGCTCCAGTCTTTTGTGTTACAAACACATATCAAAAAAGAGGAAAAAATAAAGTTAAAATTACAACATACATAGATGGTCCATTTTTTCAAAATGAATATATAGAAAACATTCAAGAGAGAAAGCAAGATTTAAGAGATAAGGTCTATAATAAAATGGTTGAAAGAAGTAAAGGAAGTAATTACGAATTTATAAAATATGTAAAAAAAGATGAAGAAAAGAGTGTAAAAAAATAGCAATTTTTGGTTGCTATTTTTTGTGTTTAATGATAGAATACAAGTGGAAATTTTTAAAGGCTTAAGCAAAAGTTAAAAATTGCTTTGAACCTTCCATAAATGCAATAAAAATAGGAAAGGAAATAAAGTTTGAAAGATAATTGAAAAAGCAGTTATTTTTAATCAAATTTTGTGACTTGAAGGAAAGGAATGTCAAAAAATGGAAGACGAAAAAATAATAAGCCCAGAATTACTTAAATTTGATGGACAAGAAGAAAGATTAGAAAATTCTTTAAGACCAAAAGTTTTAGATGAATATATAGGGCAAGACAAAGTTAAAGAAAACATGAAAATATATATAGAAGCTGCAAAGAAAAGAGGAGAGCCATTGGACCATTGCTTATTTTATGGACCTCCAGGTCTTGGAAAAACAACACTTTCTACAATTATATCAAACGAAATGAACTCAAATATAAAAATTACATCAGGGCCTGCAATTAGTAAAACAGGTGATTTGGCAGCATTACTTACAAATTTATCAGAATTTGATGTGCTATTTATAGATGAAATTCACAGATTAAGTAAGCAAGTTGAAGAAATTTTATATCCAGCACTTGAAGATTTTGCACTTGATATAATAATAGGTAAAGGCCCAAGTGCAAGGTCTATAAGACTAGAACTTCCAAAATTTACTTTAATTGGAGCAACAACCAAAGCTGGAGCACTTACAACTCCACTAAGAGATAGATTTGGAATTGTGCATAAGCTTGAACTATATAAACCAGAAGATTTAAAGAAAATTGTAAAAAGGTCTGCAGGAATTTTAGAAGTAGAAATAGATGATGAATCAGCACTAGAAATTGCAAGACGTTCAAGAGGAACACCAAGAATTGCAAATAGACTTTTAAAAAGAGTAAGAGATTATGCGGCAGTTTTAGGTGATGGAAATATTAATATTAAAATAACAAAACATGCTCTAAATAAGCTAGAAATAGACGAGTTAGGCTTAGATGAGACAGATAGAAAAATGCTAGATATGATGATTACAAGATATAACGGAAGACCTGTTGGAATAGAAACACTTGCAACATCACTTGGAGAAGAAATCGACACAATAGAAGATTTGTATGAGCCATACCTAATACAAATAGGCTTTTTATCAAGAACTCCAAGAGGAAGAATTCCTTTGAAACCAGCCTATGATCATTTGGGGTATGAGTTTGGATTTTGAGGTTTATTTTGGAAACGTAGAAGAAAAGTGAATTTTGGGACGGAGCAAAAATTAACTCTGAGTGTCTAGATGAGTTTAATTTTTACTTTGAAATCAAAGAATGTATTTTTTGATGGTAAAAAAAGAGAAAAACAAAAAGGAATGAATTATTATGAAATTATTAATGCATAGCTGTTGTGCACCATGTAGTGTATATTGCATAGATGAATTAAGAAAAGAAAGCATTGAGCCTACAATTTATTGGTATAATCCTAATATTCATCCATATAAGGAATATGAAGCAAGAAGGGATTGCTTAAAACAATATACAGAAAAAATAGGACTAGAATGTATTATAGAAGATGAATATGGATTAGATGAATTTTGTAAAAATGTAGCAAATAGCCTGAATTCAAGATGTGTAGATTATTGCTATCCTGTTCGCATGAGAAAAACTTTTGAATATGCAAAAGAACATGGTTATGATGTAGTCACAACTACTCTTTTGTACAGTATTTACCAAAAACATGAATTTATAAAAAAACTATGTGAAGATTTAAGCAAAGAATTTGGAATAGAGTTTTTATATAGAGACTTTAGATATGGATTTTGGAAAGGTCATGAAAAAGCAAAAGAAGAAGGTCTTTATATGCAAAAATATTGTGGTTGTGTTTTTTCAGAGGAGGATAGATATGTTAAAAAGAAGAAAGATGCTTTAAGTTTGCCAGAAGGATTTGAGTGGAAAAATGAAAATAAATAATGATTTATCAAAAATAAAAGAAGAAAACGAGTTTTTTACACTTTCAGAAAAAGTGAAAAAATTTAAAAAAAATAATCCAAATTGTGAAATTATATCTTTAGGAATAGGAGATGTTTCGAAACCAATAATAAAGCCAATAATAGAAGCAATGCATAATGCTGTTGATGACTTATCTTCAATGGAAACATTTAAAGGATATGGAGCAAGTACAGGATATGATTTTCTAAAACAAAAAATTTTAGAAAATGATTATAAAAATATAGATTTTTCATTGGACGAAATATATATATCAAATGGAACCAAAATAGATGTATGTTCAATACTTGAATTATTTGACACTAATTCAACAATATGTATTCCGACTCCAATTTATCCTATATATAAAAATGGAGTACATTGTTTAAATAGAAATATAAATTATCTTCCTATATGTGAGAAAGATAATTTTGTGCCACAAGTTCCAAAAGAAAAATATGATATAGTTTATCTGTGTTCGCCAAACAACCCTACAGGAATAGCATATAGCTATGAGAATTTAAAAAAGTGGGTTGATTATGCAATAGAAAACCATGCAATTATATTGTATGATAATGCATATAGTGCATTTATAAATACAACAAATATTCCAAAAAGTATATATGAAATAGAATGTGCTAATAAGGTAGCTATAGAATTTAGAAGCTTTTCAAAAAATATCAGTTTTTCAGGTGTAAGATGTTCGTATTATGTGATACCAAATAAAATATGTGATAATATCAATAACATATGGAAAAAGAGAACAATAAATAGATTTAATGGAGCTGATTATATTGCCCAAAAAGGAGCAGAAGCCTCTTATTCAAAAGAAGCACAAATAGAAATAAAAGAAAATATAGCAGATTATTTAAATAATACAAAGAAATTAAAAAAAGCTTTTAAGAAATTAGGTTTTACAGTATATGGAGGAGAAGATTCACCATTTTTGTGGGTGAAAATAAAAGAACATATAAATTCATGGGATCTTTTTAATTTATATTTAAAAAAGCTGAATATTATAATAATACCTGGAATTATATTTGGAATAGAAGGTGATAGTTTCTTTAGAATATCAGGACTTGGCAGTAGAGAAGATATAGAAAAAGCAATAGAAAGAATAGAAAAATATTATAATTAATAAAAAAGTTTTATAGGAATCCTTAAAAAACTAAATATAACAAGTATTTTCGAAAAAAATGATTTTAAAAATAAATTTGCTAGAAAGATTTAATTAGAAAATATATGGAGGGAAAATGAAAAACGAAGAAATTTTAAATGCGTTAACTAGTCATGAATTTGATCTGGAAACATTAACCAAAAAGTCTGAAACGATTAAAGTTATCGATGATGAAATAAAAGAAATAGCTAAGAATTTAGAAATAGCAATGAAAATTACCCGAGCTGAAGGGATTTCTGCACCGCAAATAGGTATTCACAAAAGGATTATTGCTTATAGAAGTTTATCAGATGACATAGAAATTTTAATAAATCCGGAAATTATAGATGATAAAAAAGGAATTCAATGTGAAAAAGAAGGTTGTTTAAGTTTTCCGCATATGTTCGGAAAAGTATATAGATCTAAAGAAATTAGAGTAAAAGGATTAAACTTAAATGGAGAAGAGGTTTTAGTAAAAGCCCAAAAGAGAATAGCTGCTGTTTTATTACATGAGCTTGACCATTTAAATGGAGATTTATTCTTAGAAAAAATTAATGGTCGTATAGAAGATCCATATGGACAAAAAAGGATATATGATGCTATCAAAAAAAAGTTGGAAAAAGACTCAGAAAGATAGTTTTAAGAAAATGGATTTTTATAGACATAAAAATATAAGAAAAAGGAATAGTAAAAATGAATAATAAATTAGAAACAATGAAAAATATTTTATCAAAATTAAATAGTAACAAACTGTATATATCAGCAATAATTGCTATAATAGGAATAATAATTTATCAGATTATAAAAAGGACAATAAATAGAATATTGGAAAGAGATAAAAAAAGAAACAAGTTAGACAAAAAAGGAAGAACAGTAGTTAAATTATTTACAAATATTACAAAATACGTAGTAATTGCAATCGTTGGTGTACTTATTTTACAAATATATGGGGTTAATGTAAATTCACTTGTTGCAGGGCTTGGACTTGTGTCTGTAGTAGTTGGACTTGCAATTCAAGACCCACTTAAAGACATTATAACAGGTGTAAATATCATAACAGATGATTATTTTTCATTAGGAGACGTAATAAAAGTAGACGATGTAGAAGGAAAAGTAATACAATTAGGAGTTAGAACAACAAAGATAAAAGATATAGCAAATGGAAATATTTTGGTTATAGCAAATAGAAATATAAGTAAAATTTTAAAATTATCTGAAGAACTTTACATAGATATACCATTATCTTATGAAGATGAAACAGAAAAGATTGCAAAAATATTAAATAAGGTATGTAGCAATATTCAAAAATACGAGGATGTATATGATGCAAAATATTTGGGAATAGGAAGTTTTGAAGATTCTGCAATAAATTATAAATTACAAATTAATTGTAAACCAGAAACAAAAATAACAATTAGAAGAAATGTGTATAATATGGTAAAACAAGAACTTGATAAAAATGGTATTTCAATACCTTATCCACAACTAACTATCCACAAAGCGAATTAATAGGGACAGTTTTTTTATAAATACGTTTTGTAGAATGTGGAAAAAATACTTGTATGGAGTTAAAAAATGTTTGAAAATTGTATAAAAAGAAACATGAATAGTATTTGTAAGATATTATTTATGATATTTTCAACTTTAATAATTATACCATCTATAGTGTATTTTTATAGAAAATTAACTATTTTAGGATTTAATAACTATTACAATTTTTTTATAAATGATGGAAAAAATAAAGAATTTTCTACCATAGTTTATTTATGTATATTCATAATATTATCAACATTTTATTTATATTTTATTAACAAAAAAGGAGCTTTTAAAAACATCAAACAATTATTAAAATATGTTGTAGGAGTTTCAATTATTTTTATTGCAATGGTTCCATGGCATTCATCAGACATTTTTTACTATATGGGAGTTGGAGAACTAAATTCAGTTTATAAGCAAAATCCTTATTATAAAACTATAAAACAATATGTAGACGAAAATTCGGACATTGTGAAAGATGACAGCATTATGAAACAAGGCTATATGAATTATTGGTCAGATACTACAGTGGTTTATGGTCCAATTGCACAACTAATATTTAGCATATTTACAAAAATTTCTTTTAAAAATTTAGATGTTTGTTTGATTATATTTAAGTTAATAAATGCAATAATACATTTGTTAAATTGTTGGCTTATATATAAAATAACAAGAAAAATAAAATTTTCGATTATATATGGCTTAAACCCATATATATTAATGGAATTTATTGGTATGGGGCATAATGACATTATAGTTGTATTTTTTGTGCTATTGTGTATGTATTTCTTGCTAAAACGAAAACAAATTTTGCCAAGTGTTGCATTTTTGGCAATAGCAACAGGAATTAAATATTTTACAATTCTTTTATTGCCAATTGTAGTTTTATATCATTATAGAGAGGAAAAGAGAATATTAAAAAGAATTTTGGAATGCATAAAATACGGACTTATATTCTTTGCTATAATGATGATAGAATATGCATTTTATTACAGAGATATGAACATATTCACTGCTATGTTGGTACAAAATGAAAAATTTAGTAAATCTATATATTCTGGGATTGTTGGATTAGGAGTTTTAAACAATACCAAAGCTATTAATTTATTTGGAAAAATTATTGGACTTCAAGAATTAGCAACAATTATTCGACAGACAATATTTATAATTTTTGTATTTACTTATGTTAAATTTTGTATCGAATTATTAATTATTAAAGATATAAAATTAACTAATGTACTAAGAAAATATAATACAGAATTGATTTTATTTATGCTATCTTTAGGTACATTTCAACAATGGTATTTGGTGTGGCTGTTTGCTACATTTACATGGCAAAAATCTAAAACGATAAAAAGTATTGTTGCTGTAACTTTGGCATCAGAAATTGGAAATACGATTTATATGTTTAAAACAGAAAGCTATGTGTATGATGCGTTTTTTCTGTTAACAATTCTAGTAATTTATGTAATATGTGTGATACTTTCAAATTTTAATACAAAAAGAGTATTGCTAAGATAAAATTCTTATTAGACAAAATAAGAAATGGAAAAAAGAAGAAATATAAAAAAAGGAATTTAATTAAAAAAATAGTAGAAGTTCTATTTATGAATTTCTACTATTTTTTATTTATTTTTCTATCTTACTTTCCTATACCTCGCTTTTCTTCCACTTCCAACTATTTCAATTTTTTTATCTTTAATCATTGTTCCTAAAACAGCTTCTACAGTAGTTGGGCTTACATCAGGTAAAATGTCACAAATCTCTGATTTAGAAATTGCTGTTAGGCTGTTTAGTATAGTAGCTTCAACTCTTGCTTTTTTGGTAATTTTCTTACTATTTACAACATTAAATCTTTTGTCAAGTTCTTTGTAACACATATATAATGTTGACAAAAAATTCTCTATATATGGAATATATGTATTTTCATTGTTCTCCCATCCTTCTGAAGATTTTTTTAATGCGTCATAATAATATTTTTTGCTTTTATTTATTTGCTCTTCAAATGAAATATATTTGCCTACATCAAATCCACTTTTATATAGCAACAATAATGAGAGCAACCTTGAAATTCTTCCATTTCCATCCCTAAATGGGTGTATACATAAGAAATCTAAAATTACACATGGTATTAATAATAAATCATTTATATTGGAATTATTTTTTGCGTCCATATATGCTAGCACCAATTGCTCCATAGCATTTGGAGTATCTTTTGCTTCAGTCGGTCTAAAACGTACCTTTCTGTTGCCTTCACTATTTATTTCGAGAATAACATTATTCTCTTGTTTATATTCTCCTCCATCTTGAGCACCTGTATATGACATCAAAAATTCATGTAATTTTAAAATAGTATTTTGGTTAAATTCTATTGTTTTATAATTTAAATGAATTTCATTCAAAGCATCTCTATATCCTGCAATTTCAGCCTCATTATGATTTAATGGTTCTGCTTTATTATTTACAATATCTTTTATTCTCTTATCTGTTGTTACAATACCTTCTATTTCATTTGAACTTTTTACAGATTGTACTTTTGCAATTTTTTCAAGTTCTGTAAATATTTTTTCATATTCATCTTTTCTTATTTCTGCACCTGTTTTTAATGAATATATTAACCCTGTAGTGTTTACCAAATTTGATGGCAACAAACCATTATCTAAAAAAGAATAATCAAATTTTCTCATATTTTCTCTTCCTTTCTGAATATATTTTATAATTTTTTCTGCATATAGTCAATAGTTTTCTGCATATTTTTTTGGGTTTTATATGCAGAAAGGTTACAGAACACAGATTAATTAAAATTTTAGAAAAAAAGTATAATTCTAAAGTTAAAGAGTTTTAACGAAAATGCAAATCTTAGCACAGACGTGTTTTTACGGATTTTTGTTATATAAACGGTATTTTTATTGACGAATTTATATTGACAAAACACAAATTAAATGATAAATTGTATGTAAATAAGAAAAGTGGCTTCGCCATATGTGCAGGTTGCTTTGCAACCGCACGAATCAAGGAAACTTAACCTTGTTGTTTCGGAAAAATCTAGCAATTTTTCCGAAACAATAAAAAAGGGCGTTTAGTTCAAAAATAATAAAATATTTTAACTGAATTTAGAGCCTAAAAAGAAAGGAATGAGAGAAAATGATAATAGGTTTATTAGTAATTTTTTTAGTACTTTGTTTGTTTTCAATCAGACAAATTGATGAATATGAGAGAGGAATTTTATTTAGATTTGGTAAATTTGCCAAAACATTAAGCCCAGGGTGGCATTTAGTATTTCCAATAATTCATTCATACAAAAAAGTTGATGTTAGAACAAAGGCAGTTGATGTGCCTGAACAAGAAGCAATTACAAGAGATAATGTTTCTATTAAAATAAATGCAGTATTGTATTACAAAATATTTGATGCATCAAAAGCTATTCTTGCAGTACAAAATTTTAATTATGCAGTAAGTCAATTAGCACAAACTACAATGAGAAATATAGTAGGTTCAGTTTCTTTAGATGAATTATTAACAGAAAGAGAAAAACTTAGTACAGAAATATGCAAAATAGTAGATGATGAAACAGATCCTTGGGGTATAAAAGTAGAAAATGTTGAACTTAAAGATATTTCTTTGCCAGAGGAAATGAAAAGAGTTATTGCAAAAGTTGCAGAAGCTGAAAGGGAAAAACAAGCAGTAATAACAAAAGCAAATGGAGAAGTTGAAGCTGCAAATAATTTAGCAATGGCAGCAAGTATAATGAATCAAGCACCTGGAGCTTTACATCTAAGAACACTTTCAACATTAAATGATTTAAGTAGTGATCAATCAAATACTGTCATTTTTGCTATACCAATAGAAGGATTGGAAGCTTTAAAAGGAATAGCAAACAGGAAATAGTAAATAGGAAATAGGAAAGTTTTTACTTTCCTATTTTATAAAAGTAAAGATTTTTTTGCAAAAAAGAACCGACACTAATTGAAAAAGGAGAGATAGAGCTTGAAGAAACTTTTATTAATAGACGGAAATAGTATAATGAATAGAGCATTTTATGGAATTATGGGAAGTAAAATGCTTACAACAAAAGATGGAAAATACACAAATGCAGTATATGGATTTTTAGCTATAATGTTTAAAATAATGGATGACTTAAATCCTGATTATATGGCTGTATCTTTTGACTTAAAAGCACCTACTGCAAGACATAAAATGTATGATAAATATAAAGCAAATAGACATGGAATGCCAGATGAATTAAGAGAACAAATGCCTATGATTAAAGAAGTTTTAAAAGCTATGAATATAGATATTGTAGAAAAGGAAGGTTATGAAGGAGACGACATTTTAGGAACACTTGCAAAATACGGAGAAACTCAAGGATTAGATGTAGTAATTCTTTCAGGAGATAGAGATACTTTTCAACTAGCTACAAATAAAACTACAATTAGAATTCCAAGAACAAAAGCTGGAAAAACTGAGACAGAAGATTATGACAGGAACAAGGTTGTAGAAGAATATGGATTAGAGCCAAAAGCTTTGATAGATGTAAAAGGACTTCAAGGAGATACATCTGACAACATTCCAGGAGTTCCAGGAATTGGACCTAAAACTGCAATTTCTCTTATAAAAAAATATGGTACTGTAGAAAATCTATATGAAGCTATAGAAAAAGGGGAAGATGACTTAAAAGGTAAGCAAAAAGAAAATATTGTAGCAAATAAAGAGATAGCATTTCTATCTAAAAAACTAGGCAAGATAGATGTAAATGTTCCTTTAGATGATAATTTAGAGACTTTGAAAGTTGAAGAATGGGACAAAATTAAGGTTTTAGAAATCTTCCAAAACTTAAATTTTAAAAGATATATAGAAAGATTTAATTTAGAAGATGTAGAAGGAGCAGTTATAGCACCAAAAAAAGAAATAAATGTAAATATAAATTGTGATGCGACAGAAGAAGAAATTTTAAAAAGATTAAATGAACTTAAAAAATGTGTGTATTTTATTGGAACAAAGCCATCATCAAATGAAGAATTGATTTTAAAACAAGAGATAGAATCAATAAGTATTTTTGACTTTGAAAAAAATGAGACATTTTATATAAAAAATCCAAGTCAAGAATTTTTGAAAAATATATTTGAAGAAGAGAAAATAGAAAAGACAGGAACAGAAATAAATTACACATATATTTTGTTAAAACAAAATGATATTACTATAAAAAATATTAAGTTTGACATATCTGTAGCAGCATATATTTTAAATCCAACAGATGGAAAATATCCGATAGATAAAATAATTGAAAATTATTTGGATATAAATACAGAAAGTTACTTAAAATCTAAAGGAGTTGAAGAAAGTCAAAGCCAAATGACTTTATTTGAAGCTCCAGAAGAAAAAGATGTGGATATGTACAAATTCACATTTTATGCAAATGCAATTTTTGAAGCTTCTAAAATTTTAAAAGAGAAATTGCAAGAAACAGAGCAACTAGAACTATTTGAAACAATAGATATGCCTACAATAGAAGTTTTAGGTGATATGCAAGCAAATGGTATGTATGTAGAACAATCTGAACTTGAAACTTTTGGAATAAAATTACAAGATGGAATTGATTTTTTAACACAAGAGATATATAATTTAGCAGGAGAAGAATTTAATATAAAATCTCCAAAACAATTAGGTGAATTATTATTTGAAAAACTTAAATTACCTGTTATAAAAAAGACAAAATCAGGATATTCAACAGATGTAGATGTTTTAGAAAAACTTCGCACAGAGCATCCTATTATAGAAAAAATATTGGAATATAGGCAACTTACAAAGCTTAATTCGACTTATGTTGAAGGATTAAAACCATTTATAAATCCAAAAACAAAAAGAATACATTCATTTTTCCATCAAACAATAACTGCTACAGGAAGAATAAGTTCAACAGAACCAAATCTTCAAAATATTCCAACAAGAATTGAATTCGGAAAACAATTAAGGAAAGTCTTCAAACCTGCAGAAGGAAAGGTTTATATAGATGCAGACTATTCACAAATTGAGCTTAGAGTTTTGGCACATTTATCTGAAGATGAGCACATGATTGAGGCTTTTAAAAATGGAGAAGACATTCATAGACAAGCAGCTTCAAAAGTTTTTGGTATTCCACAAGAAGAAGTAACAAAAGAACAAAGAAGTAGTGCAAAAGCAGTTAATTTTGGAATAGTTTATGGAATAAGTGAATTTGGACTTGGTGAGCAACTTGGAATAAATAGAAATAAGGCGAAAGAGTATATAGAACAATATTTAACAGAATATTCAGGTGTTAGAATGTTTATGCAAGAATCTATAAAAAAAGCAAAAGAAACCGGATATTCTATGACAATGTTTGGTAGAAGAAGAGAAATTGCAGAACTTAAATCAAATAATTATATGGTAAGACAATTTGGTGAAAGAGCCGCAATGAACACACCAGTTCAAGGAACTGCAGCAGATATAATGAAAATTGCAATGATAAAGGTATTTAAAGAATTGCAAAAAAGAAATCTAGAAACAAAAATAGTTTTACAAGTTCATGATGAAATGATGATTGAAGCACCAATTGAGGAAAAAGAAGAAGTTAAAAAGTTATTAAAAGAGTGTATGGAAAGTGCAGCTAGTTTAAAAGTTCCACTAATTGCAGAAGTTTCAGAAGCAGAAAACTGGTATGATTGTAAATGATAAAAAAATAGAGTTATTTTTTTAGAAAATTGAAAAGAGAAAAGTCGTTATAAAAAAGGAGCAAAAAATGATAGCATATATATTATTGTTAATTGTAGGATTTGTTATATTAATTAAAGGAGCGGATATATTTGTTGACGGAGCTTCAAGTGTTGCAGGAAATTTTAGAGTATCGAAAATGTTAATAGGATTAACTATTGTAGCATTTGGAACAAGTGCGCCAGAATTTGCAGTAAGTGTAAAATCTTTAATGGCAGGTAGTGGCGATATGGTATTAGGTAATGTGATAGGAAGTAATATTTTAAACATATTATTAATTCTTGGAGTGTCTTCAATGTTTCATTCATTAAAAGTAAAAGATAATACTGTAAAAAAAGAACTTCCAATTACATTATTAATGACTACAATATTTACAGTTTTATTATCAGATAAATTGTTTGATAGAGGATTTAACAATACATTTACAAGAAGCGATGGAATAGTTATTATACTTTTCTTTTTAGTATTTGTTTATTATTTAATAAAAATGGCTAGAAATAAAATAGACAAAAAACAAGATGAAAAATATATGTCAATGAAAAAAGCCATTTTATTTACTATATTAGGAATAGTTGGAATAATAATTGGAAGTAATTTAGTAGTTGAAAATGCATCAGCTATAGCTAGAACTATGGGAATAAGTGAAAGCATGGTAGCATTAACAATTATAGCATTAGGAACTTCGCTTCCTGAACTTGTTACTTCAGTAACAGCAACAAGAAAAGGAGAGTATGATATTGCTATAGGAAATGTAGTTGGAAGTAATATATTTAATATAGGTATTGTTATAGGAATTCCAATAGCACTTTTTGGAGGGATTCAGCAAATTAACATTAATTATATAGATTTAACTACAATGATAGCAAGTGCTTTGCTTTTGTTTATATTTTCTTATAATGATAAAAAAATAAGCAAATATGAAGGAAGTGTATTCTTGATTATGTTTTTTGTATATTATGGATATGTAATTTATAGAGGATAAGCTAAAATAACTTTTATAAATTTTGTAGATTTAAAAAGTGAAGTTAGCAAAAATGGATTATTCTCTTTATAAAGAAAGGACCTAATTTGAAAAAGATATGGAAATTTTTAATTGTATTATTTTTAATTATTATAATATTGTTTGTAATATTTAAGAATAAAAATGCAATAATGAAAAAGTTTTATATAATTAAATATAGTGAATATGTAGAAAAATATAGCAAAGAATATGATGTTGATAAATATTTGATTTATGCATGCATAAAAGCTGAGAGCAATTTTAACGAAAAAGCTGAATCAAAAAAAGGCGCAAAAGGTTTAATGCAACTTATGGACTCTACCGGACAAGAAATTGCAAAAGGGTTAAATATGACAATAGATAATGATGATTTGTTTGAGCCAGAAATTAATATTAAGCTAGGTACTAAATATATTTCTAAAATGTTCCAAAAGTATGAAAATACTGAACTTGCACTTGCTGCATATAATGCGGGTAGTGGAAATGTTGATTCATGGATTAATTCTGGAAAAATAAAATCTGATGGTTCAGATGCAGAAAATATACCTTTTAAAGAAACGAATAATTATGTAAGAAAAATTTTAAAAGATTATAGAATTTATAAAGAGTTATATAAATGATTTTAAAAACATAGTTGGAAGAAGGATTTTATGGAAGAGATAGATATTGATGAAATAAAAAAGAATTCGGATAACAAAGATTATATTATGAAAGTTGTTAGTATGGAAGGCAAGCTTTTAGATTATGCTTCAGATGAATTAAAAGATGATAAAGAAGTTGTAGAAACAGCTTTAAATCAAGATGGAGAAGCGTTAGAATTTGCAAGCGACAAATTAAAAGACGACAAAGAAGTAGTAATGCTTGGAATAAAAAAAGCCCCATGGACTGCTTGCTATGCGTCTGAAAGATTAAAGGCTGATAGAGATGTAATAAAATCTAGTGTAGAAACTTATGGTCAAACTCTATATTTTGCAAGTGAAGAATTAAGAGATGACGAAGAAATAGTAAAGTCAGCAGTTACAAATAAAGGACTTATTATTAAATACGCAAGTTTTAGACTTCGTGATAATAAAGAAATTGCAACTTTAGCGGTGGGGCAAAATAAAGAAGCATATCATTTTTTAAGTCCAAGATTAAAACAAGATGAAGATATAAAAAAACTAATTTCGTAATAATATGTTGAAAATAATAATTGTGTATGATAAAATAAAATTATAAAAGTTTAAACAAAGGAAATGGAATGAAAAAAAATATTATTAAATTATTAATTTTAGTATTAATAATACAAACATGTTTTAATTTAATAGATATGATGTTTAAGACTACAAATGCAGTTACTAATATTTATCTTAAAGAAGGTGAATCTAAAACAATTACAAGTAATTCTTCTGAATATAATATAGAAGATTCAACTATAGCAGGTGTAGTACAAAATGCAGAGGCTATAGCTCAAAGAGGAACAGATAGTAGCTATACAGGTAATGAAGCGCAACTTTCAACATGTGAATATACATGGTCTGATGCAGAGAGAGAGTACACAGCTTATTATGCTATAAATGGTAGATATTATGTATACCTAAATGTTTCAAATGGTACTGCATATGTAAATTATACAGAGAGGTCACCATTAATAGTGGAAGATGATGGCAATGGTAATTTTACAGCTCATTATCTAGATCAATTTTATCTTGATTTTAATACAACAGATAATTATTTTACAGCATCAAATAGTCAAAATTCAGTTACGCAATTCAATTTATATAGACAAACTAAAAGTGGAGAAGAGTCAAGCGAAGAAATTCCTGGTTATATAAAAGTTAATCAAATTGAATTAGGAGAAAAATACTTGATAGTTAAAGAAAATGGCGGAAACTATTATGTATTATATCCTGCAAGACGTAACTCAAGTAGTTATGATGAAACAGCACAAGTTAAAGTGAAAACATATAACTACACTATTACAGGAAAAAAAACAGGAACAACTAAAATGACTATAGGAGATGAAGAGTATAATATTACTGTATATGGGGAAGATGAAGAAATAGAAATTGAAGCAGGAGATGAATTCACTGATAAAGCTTTAATAATAACACAAGGTTCGTCTTATACACTTCAAGAAAATATTTCAGGAACAATAACATGGTCTTCTAGTAATACAAGCATTGCAACTGTAAATAGAAATGGACAGGTAACAGCTTCTTCAACAGGAACAACAATGATAAAAGCGACTTCTGGAAATATTACTTATAATATAAAAGTAACTGTAGTACCAAGGTTAACTTCAACATATAGTTATAATAGTAGAAATGTAAATATTCATATAGATTGTGATGATGAAACTACATTATATTATAATCTAACTTATGGAACAGATTTTGTGGAAGCACATGATGGAACTAGAGTTTATCTTCAAGTTCCTTCAAACTTTGGATGGGGTAGTAATAATACATACAATTATGTTAATTTTTTCGCAGTTCCAGATGATGGCTATGCATTAAGCTATATGTCTGGGTGGTATGCGCCTATAGTAGAAGAAACACAGTCAGAAGTACAAAATGGTAGAGGACCATACCTTATTTCTACTACGCAAACGCAAAATGTAACTAATGCAACAAAAGCAACAGCGGTAGGAACTGCATATTCAATGGGAGCTGAAGGAATGTTTGGATATACAGCAAATGGAAGTTCAACAGTCACACAAACACTTACAGTAAGATCAGAAAAATTACCAAAAATTTCACAAAAAGTATATTCAATTAATGGAAATAATTATAAAGACGGAGATGTGGCATATCCTGGAGATGAAGTTATATTTGCAGTAACAGTATCAAAGGGAGCTTATGATTACGTTGTAAATTATGATGGAACACTTACAAATAGTTTAAGTGGAGCAACTTTTTTAGGAACTTCTCCAACAGGAACAGGAACTAGCACAACACAATCAGTTTCGATAGATACAAAAAATTCATTTTCGCAAACATACTATGTAAAATATACAATACCAGAAGATGAAACAGAAGATATAACAAATAAAGTAACTTTTAATTACGAATCTTATGGAAATCCAAGTACATCAAATCAAACAGGATACGTAAATTCTAATGCATCATATAAAACTGATAGAACAGAAGATGCATCTGCTACAGTTACTGTTAAACAAAAAGAAGTACAGGTAAAGTCTTATATAACTTTAACAAAAGAAATAGCAGGAAATATGAGAGATGCTGACAAATATTTTAAATTTTTAGTAAATATAGATGGTACATCAGGAGATGAATATACTATTTTAGGACAAGATAGCAAAGTTACATATAATAATAGTCAGGTTTCAACAAGTTCTAGCTATATAGTAGGAAACACAAATTATGTTTATTTGAAAGCTGGACAGACTGTTATTATTGGGCTTTCAAGCGATGAAACAACATTCGAAATTCCGGAAGGAATTACTTATTCAATAGTAGAACAAGATGCAGAAGACTATGTAACTACAATTTCAGGAACTCAAGGAGAAACCAAGTCTACAGGGAATTTGACTATAGGTGAGATCAATACTGTAGAATTTTTAAATTCAAAAGATGCAGCAGCTTTAACAGGTAGAGTATTTGAAAATACAATTTATTTAATAATATTTATAGTTGCTATATTTTTTGTGTATATTTTATTAAGTAATTTTATAAAAAAGAATAAATAAAAAGTATAATTAGTTTATAGAAATTAATTATGCTTTTTTTTGCCGACAGGCATGTTATGATGTATCTAGATAGTATTATATAAAAAATAATTTTATGCGCTAAAAACGACAAATATTACAAAAATATTACAAGAATATTACATTTGTATTAAGTTTTGCTCGAAAATATTGTTTTTTTGTAAAAACGATTGTATAATAAAAATTGTAAAATATAAATATTAAAGGAGAATGAAAACTATGAAGAAAACACAAAAAATTATCACAATTTTAATGTTAATAGCAATATTAACAATGAGCTTATTTATAAGCAAAGTAAATGCGGTTGATGCCACTGTAGCATCACCAGGAACGATAACAGTTACAAAAAATGTAACAGGAGTTACAAATCCAGTAACAAATACATTTGGATATACAATAGAAGCTGACACTACTTTTAATCCAGTAGCTGTAACAGAATATCCAACAACAGCATCTATAGCATTTGACAAAGTTGCGCCAAAAGCAGGAACAGCTACTCAGTCAACAACACTTAATTTTTCTTCTGCTAAATTTACAAAAGTAGGAGATTATAGATTTAAAATAACAGAAACATATTCTACAGATGCAACAAATTATCCAATAGATGGTTCATATTACTATTTATATGTATCAGTTCGTTTTGATGCAAATGATACAGATGGAACAAAAATGACTGCGACAGTTGTAGGTTCAGGAATGAAAAATACAACAGAAAAGCCAGGAACAAAAGAATCAGTAATATTTACAACTGAGCCAAAATTTACAAATATAACAATTTCAAAAACAGTTTCAGGTAATATGGGAGATAAATCTGAATATTTTGATGTAAAGGTAAAAGTTCCAGGAGAAACAGGAGCAAAATATGCTGTAAGTGGTAGTTCAAACACATCTAATCCTACAGAAATCACAGCAGGAACAGAAACAACTTTAAAAATTAAACATGGTGATACAATTACCATAGGTTTATCAGGAACTACAAAACAAATTCCAGTAGGAGTGGACTATACAGTAGCTGAAACTGTACCAGAAGGTTACACAACAACAATTGATGGAAAAACAGTAAATCCTGCAACAAAAACAACTGTTGAAGAACCAGCAAGTAATGCTACAGCAATTGTTAATAATTATGAGGCAGGAGTTTTAACAGGTGTATTCTTTAATGTTATGCCTTATGTTGTAATAGCTTTAGCAGTAATTATATTAATTGCAATGGTAAGAAGATCTTCTAAAAAGAAAGAAGAATAATATAAAAAAATATAATATATAAGTCTATCTTGACTTATATATTATGTTATCTTATAGAAAACATATATAATCGTTGACACAAAATTGAAGAATTTACAACGATTTATACTAAAAAGTTTTCATGTATAAGAACAAAATATAAAAGAAAGGTTTGTCTAATTATGAATGAGTTAACAGTCTACAATGAAAATCAAATGGACTTCAAAAAAAGAATCTTTGGTGGCTATGACAAACTTGATGTTTTAAAAAAGGTAAAAGATTTAAACTTAAAATATCAAGGATTAATGCAAAGTCAAAAAGATTATTATGAGTCTATAATAGAACAATTAAAAAATGGCGAAGAAGTTAGTTCTTTAAGTGATTTTGGCATGCCTTCATCACATAATGCAAGTACAAATAATGGAATAAAAAATATAAGTGAAGATGAAATAGAAGAATTATTACAAAAGCAAAAAAGTCTTTTAGTTGCAATAATTCTAGAAATGCAACAACACTACGACCAAAGAATGGACAATTATCAAGACAATATGGAGGAAAATGTAAATCACATTTTAAGATTAGTTAATCAAAAAGTTGATGAACTTAAAATGAATGATGGCCAATAACGAAAGAATTAACTTATAAGAGAGGGGAATATGGAGGAATTATTAAGAGACGGCAGAATCATAGCTAAAAAAATACAACAACTTAAAACAATGATAAATGTTAGAGAACTTATAGTTAAATTAACTCTAATATTATGTGTTGTTTATGTAGTTTTTACATATTGCTTTGGAATGCTTAGAATGAAGGGGATTTCTATGGTTCCAAGTATTTCTGATGGTGATTTGGTAGTTTACTACAGACTTGAAAAAGAATTAAGAAGTGGCGACATCGTTGTTTTTGATAATGGTAAAGATACATATGTATTAAGAATTGTAGCAACAGAAGGACAAACAGTTGACATTAATGGTAGTGGTGACTTAATGATAAATGGTCATGTAGAAGAAGAACAATCATATTTTAAAACAAAAGAAGCAGAAGATTCAGATATTAAATTTCCATATACTGTAGAAACAGGAAAGATATTTGTAATTGGAGACTATAGAAAAGAAAGTAAAGATTCTAGAATTTTTGGAGCAATTGATAAAAAAGAAATTAAAGGAAAGGTGCTTAGCATATTAAGGACGAAAAATGTATAATAAAAATATAAAATTAAAAATAATTGTAATGTTTATAATATTTATGGTACCAATGATGCTTTTTAGTTTTAAAGCATCATTCTGTTTATTAGGATTAGAAGAGGATTATTTAGGAAAAAAAGCACCAATTATTGTATCTATTACAGGGAAACCTAATCAAAGTGAAACAATTTTTAAATATGAAATAAAACCTGAGAAAAGTAATTTAAAAGGTGCAACTAATGAACCAACTGAATTAACAGTGGTATTAAATAGTGAAAGTGATAAAGTTTCAGATGGAAGATTATCAAAAACAGAGTATATAGATTTTTCAAATACAACTTATATTAAGCCAGGCGTATATAAATATTTAATAACAGAAAAATATTCTTCAAATGAAACTGAATTTCCATTAGATACACAAAAATACAGAATTGCAATAGAAGCTGTAGAAGAACCTGATGGAAGTATATCACATTCTTTTTACAAATATGCGTATGATTTAAATAATGATACCAAAGAAGAAAAGATTGCTTTTAATCATACTCAAATGACATATGTTAAATTTCAAATGAAAACAACAGGGGAACTTGCAGACAAAGATCAATACTTTAAATTAACTGTTAGTATTTTTGGTCGAGCAGGAGAAGTATACAATATATTTGGACAAGATAATATTGTTACATATAATAATGAACAAATAAAAACACTAGATTCGTTTGAAGTAACAGATGGAAAATATTCATTTGATATATATTTAAAAAATGATCAGGTTGCATATATAGGAAGTAAAACTGAAAATGGACAAGTGCTTTACCAAATACCTGTTGGTACATATATAAGTATTGTGGAAAATGATGCTAGAAAATATCAAACATTTATAAATGAAGAAGAAGGAAAAGTAAAAAGAAATTTCTACTTAACAAGTAATGAAGAAAATAATGTAATAAATGTTGTAAATCATGCAGATTACGATGTTGCAATGACAGGTGTATTTTTTAGTAGATTACCTTATATAATCCTTATTATAATAGTAATAATAGTTTTAGCATTTCTAATTTACAAAAAGATAAAGGGTAAAAAGAGCGATGAAGATAATTAATTGGTTAGTAAATTTATTTGATAAGTTAATAAACAATATTGTATTAGTTATTCTTATAATTTTACTTTTTTATTCAGGATATGCGTTATATGATGCATATGCAACTTATCAGAAAGCAGAATTATCAGATGAAATACTGCAATACAAACCAGAAGAAAATGAAAAATTTTCATTGGATAGTATTCAAAAAGAAATAAACAAAGATATTTGTGGATGGATAAGAATAGATGGAACAAATATAGATTATCCTATGGTTATAGGAGAAGATAATACAGAATATCTTAATAATGATTATAAAAAAGAATATTCAATAACTGGCAGTATTTTCCTTGATTATAGAAATGATAGAAATTTTAAGGATGATTATACAATTATTTATGGGCATAATTTAAAAGCAGATTTAATGTTTGCTGAAGTTAGAAATTATGCTGACAAGAAATATTTTGATGAGCATTCTACAGGTATGCTTTATACAGGAGGAAAAATTTATAAAATTGATTTACTATACTTTGAATCTGTAAATGCATATTCAAAAGTATATAGTTTAACTTTAAAAAGGAATGATAGTAATAAAGAATTAATAAAAGAATTTGAGGCAAATGTTATTACAAAAAATTCTTCAATACAAGCCAAAAGTAAAGATAAACTTATATTGCTTTCAACATGTAATTCAAGTGATACTGAAACAAGATCTGTATTAGTTGGAAAACTAACAGAAATAGAGGCTTCAAAGATAATAAATGAAGAAAAAGATATTACGTTAAATGAAATAGATAAACAGTTATCTGATAAACAAAAAGCTGAAAATTCAATACAAATAATTAAAGATAAAGTTGAAGATAGCAATTATGCAAGAAATATTATGATTGTATTGATTATAATAATTATTATATTGGTTGTGATAATCGTTATTTATATATATAAAAAAAGAAAAGAGAATGCAGTTCCAAAAAGAAGTGCAAAACATATGAAAAAATAAAAGCAGTGAAATCACTGCTTTTTTTGTGGCAGGGGTAGAAGGACTCGAACCCTCACAGGCGGTTTTGGAGACAATTATATGCAATTGGTATAACTGTATTAAAACATATACTTACGAAGCTTTTTTCTTAAATCTGACAACACGTTTGACAACGGCTTTAGGATTTAAATAGTTATTAATCTTAATAGAGGTATCTTCTTTTTGAGCATCTAAATGAGCATATAAATCATATACCATTTTAGCTGAAGAATGTCCCATTAAATTTTGAGTTTCTTTAATTTTGATTCCGCTATAGTATAACATAGTACAATAAGAATGTCTTAATTGATGTGGTGTAAAAGTGAAACCTAGTTCTTTACATATTGAATTAGTCATACATCTTATTGCTTCCTGTGATAGCATTTTATTATCTGTTTGTTTAGTGAATAGATAGGTCCTTTTATTCTCTTTGCACTCATTTATTATTTTCTCTACATCATTATATATTAAATCCAAGATAGGGACTATCCTAGACTTCTTATTTTTAGTTTCTTTCAATTTCGGCTGATTACTTGCAAAACTAACTGCCTTATTTATAGAAATTGTTTTATTTTTTAAATTTACATCATTTGCAGTCAATGCTGTTATTTCTTCTCTCCTCATTCCAGTATATCTTAATATTCTAAAAAATGGAGCATATTTGTGTTGAGACTTTAAAAGCAATTCATCTTGTTCTTTAGTTAGTATTTCTTTTTCTTTGTGTACTAATTTTGGCTCTTTTATATTTAAGCAAGGATTTTTTATTAAATAATCATCTATAATAGCTTCGTTGCAAATTGTTCTCATATATCTAATACATTTGTGAGCTAATTCAATATGATTATTTTCTAATAAATCTGATTGAAGTTTTTTAATATCTTCTCTTTTAATTTTATCAATATACTCATTTCCAAAGTATGTAATAAGATATGTGTTGACTATGTATTTATATTCTTTAATTGTTGCCTCTGATTTGCCACTAGAATTTAATTTAAGCCATTTTTCTGCATAAGTCTTAAAAAGTATTTTATTATTAGAAATTTGTTCTGTATTTAGCTTGTAGTTTAATTCTATATACTGATTATATAAATCTTTTTCATTATCAGAATATAAACAATACGACTTACCTTTAAATTCTTTTTTCTTCATAAGTCTACCATCTTTTCTTATAGTATAAGTCATGTCTTTATATTTGTTCATATAAAACCTCCGTTCGATTATTGCGTTAAAAATTAAATGCTCATTAGAGCATTGTATCTTTTGTGTTAATTTCTTTTATAATAATCATAAGCAAATTCTACCATATTTGGCTCTACTTGCAATTCAATTGCAATATCATATAAGTTTGTTATTCCACGTTTAAAACAGTCTAAAATCGATTGTCGTGATATACAAGCAAGACATTTCCACTTCTTTGCTCTATACTCTTGCTTGTCTATAAATGTTTGGTCAGAATTAAGAGTATAATATGCATCATAATAGTAGTGGCCTAATTCTTCAGCAAGTAAGCATTTTCTTTCTGTTTCTGAATGTATTTTTTTATTGTTTAGCAGAATAGAAGTGCCATCGTATTTAATTATCTTTGCTTTTTGTTTCATTATATTATCGTGAAATATATCTATCTTTTCACGTTCAGCAAGTTCTTCAAAGTTTGATAAATTCATTTTATTCTCCTACAAATTCTTCTAGTATGCTGTTACGTAAATTGTGATTTATGTGGTTTAGTTCAGTATATATTTGAATATCTTCCTTAGATGCAGGCATACCAGAAAAACAATAATATAACATAATATAAACTATACCTATGCTAAGACTATTATAATCAATTTCGACTCCGCAGACATCAGGCTGTAGTGGAATACGTGTCCATCTCAATTTTGCATGAGGATTATTACAAGTATTTATTAATTCAGCTGCTTTCTTAAAATATTGATTGTTTGCATTTTTAAAAATTTCTTCACATTCTTCATCAGAAGGAGTAGCTTTCTCTCTTAATAAGGAATCCATTTTACCTCTAAAATATTCAGAATTATCAGATATCCAATTTAAACAAGTATTTTTTAATCTTTTTCTTAAAAATAGCATCTTTTATTTCTTTCCTTTCATCTTTTTAATAAAATCTATTTGTCTTTGTAATTCTTTTAATTCTTCTTCTCCAAGTCCTTCTGTATTAAGCCCACCATTATTAGCGAATTGTATATTCTTTAGTTCTTCTGGATTGCGTATGTCAGATATTCCTAATAAATAATCTGTAGAAACGTTAAAAAAATCTGCTAGTTTTTTTACTGTATCTGTTCCCATATCTCTCTTGCCACTTTCGTAAAAACTATATGCAGCAATACTTACATTTAGTATTTTTGCTAAATCACTTTGAAAAAGATTCTTTTCCTCTCTTAAAATTTTTAATCGGTTCATTATATAACACCCTTTCAGATTTACATAATATAAATATTATATAACATTTTGTTAAAATTGTAAAGTTATTATAACATTTTGTTGATTACTCTTGCAATACTTTTAACAAATTGTATAACTTTTTTTAAAAAAACTATTGACATTTAACAAAATGTAAATTATAATGTGCTCATAGATGATTTAACAAAATGTAAAAAGAGGTGATGAAATGAAAAATAATATGAGGCAACTTAGAGAAAAAACAAATTTAACTCAAGAGCAAGTTGCAAAACTGACAGATACCACAGTAACATACATTTCATTATTAGAAAATGGAAAAAGGAATGCTAGTGATGAGATGAAAAAGAAATTAGCAAAATTGTACAATTGCGAAGTGCCAGATATTTTTTTAGCCTTACAATTAACAAAAAGTAAAATAAAGAAAGGAGAGTGAGAAAGATGCCATGGGTGAAAGGTAGTGAACAGCCAAAGAAAAAGTATGTAAGCATGAAACACTTTGCAGAATATTTTGATTTTCCAACATCATCAGCATATAAGCTAATAAAAGAACCCAAGTATTCTGAGATGGTAAAAAGAACTGATATAGGTATAAAGATAGATTTAAACCTAGCAGAAAAATTAATAATAGGAGGATAAAGTTATGAAAAAATACAGATTAAACAAGGACAAGTTATTTAGAAATTTTATAGTATTAAGTAATGTAATCACAATAGGAATAGTGATACATAAAATAGCAACTTGTGGAATTAGCTTTATAAGTACAATAGGCTATTTTGGATAGAAAGGAGGGACAAGCAATGGATATATTCGAAGAAATAATGGCTCTAATAGAGCAAAAAGGAAACATACCATTTATGATGAAAGACATAAAGAAGTGGGAAGCAGAGAGCTCAAGAAATGAAGCTTTATTAAAAATATATAAACTTGCAAGTATTGTAAGAGAATTGGAGGATTAATGATGTTTATAAGAAAATCAGAATACGAAAAAATGCAAAAAGAAATAAAAGAACTACGTAAAGAAAAAACTTTATTAACTGGAAGTATAAATCAATGGCAAGAAGAAAATAAAAGAATGAGAAATGATCTAGATTACGAACATCTAGAAAATCAAAGAAACCACAAAGTTTTATTGGCTATAAAGAAGATGTACAACACGAATTATGGAACAATTACTGCATTAATACAATTTAGAAAAGACGTAAAAAAAGAACTAGACAATGCTACCAACATTGACTAATTCAACAATACTATATAAATACATTTGTGATTATATTCTATCACAAAACAATTTAAAATTCAAGGAGTAAATTTATGAAAAATATAAAAGTTAGTTATCAATATACAAGAGACTATAGAAATCCAATTAATTATCAAATACAAACAGATGAAGTTACAACTACATTAAGCTATAATGACGCAATGGAAATAGCATACGCAGTAATAGATAGCTTAGGTGGAAGTTATGACTATTTAGATGAATTAGTAGAAAAGTTTGATGATGAAGAGAATTATAAGATGGAGGCGATTTAAATGGAAGAATTTAATTTATATCAGATAACAAATGCATTTCCACAATTAATGGCTAATGATGAAATATCAGAGGAAGACAAAGCAAAAATAAAAGAAGAATTAACATTGTTATTGCAACAAAAAAGCCAAAATACGATTGGATATGCAAAGAACATAGAATTAACTATTGAAGCTATGAAAAACGAAGAAAAACGAATTTCAGAGCAAAGAAAGGCATTAGAAAATAGATTAGTAAATTTCAAAGAGTATGTAAAAGAATGTATGGAGAAAAATGGCTTTACAAAAATAGAAACAACTTTGGGAACTTTATCTATTGCAAAAAATCCAATATCGGTGGAGATAGTAAATGAAGAGGAAGTACCAAATGAATATAAAAAAGAAGTAGTTACAACAAAAATAGATAAAAAGGCAATAGCAGATAATTTTAAAGCTACAGGAGAGATAATTGCAGGAGTAAAAATGAACACACAAAATACAAGTCTTAGAGTGAAATAGGAGGAATTTATGAAATATTTGAATGAAGATGAGAAAAGAACAGTAAATATGTGTCTAGCCAATATATCAGATTGCATAAAGGCAATCCAATTAGAGACAATGGGAAACATGGCATATAAAGGTTATTTGTCAGAAAAAATAACAAGAGCATTACACGATATGCAAGTTATGGACAATATTTGCAAGGAGGAATAATGATGGATTATTTAGATAGAACTGATAACAAGGAGGACTATTATAGTGGAAAATGAGATAAGAACTTTAAAGGCTGAAGAAATAACAACTAGAGTACAAAGTGTTATTCAATATAAATATCAAGGAAAAGATAAAGTTGGAGTTATGCTTTTATTATATAAAGATGCTAGGGTAGATATGAATATTTTAGATGAAGTATATGGAAGAAATAATTGGCAAAGAACTCATGAAGTTATAAATGGAAACTTATTTTGTAACATTGATATTTGGGATAACGAAAAGAAATGTTGGGTAAGAAAGCAAGATGTTGGAACAGAAAGCAATACAGAAAAAGAAAAAGGACAAGCTAGTGATAGTTTTAAAAGAGCAGGAACAAATGTAGGAATAGGTAGAGAGTTATATACAGCTCCTACAATATTTATAGAACTTACCCCAGAAGAATATGATCTAGATGATAAAACGAAAAAAGCAAAAGTAAAAGCAAAAACAAAATTTAAAGTAAAACTTATTGAATATAACCAAAACAGAGAAATATCTAAACTTCAAATAGCAGATACAAAAAATATAGTTAGATATAGTCATGGAGTGAAAGAATGATAGGTACAAGTAATAAAATTATAACTTACTTATTAGAACAAGCAAAAGACAAACAATTTGAATTAAAAGAATACAAAGCAAAAAGAAGTCTTAATGCAAATAATTACTATTGGCAATTAGTAACAGAATTAGGTAATGCGTTAAAGATGGATAAAGAAGATTTACACTTTTTATTATTACAGAAATATGGACAAAGTGAAATGATAAGTGTAGTAGCTGAAATAGATATGTCAGATTATTTAAAGTATTACACAGAAGCAGGAGAATCGGTTTTAAACGGAAAAACTTTTAAACATTACAAAGTATATAAAGGAAGTTCAGAAATGGATAAAAAAGAAATGTCAATATTAATAAATGGACTTGTAGAAGAATGTCATATACAAGGAATAGAAACAAAAACTCCTGCAGAAATCAATTCACTTCTTGAGAGGTGGGATAATAAATGAAAAGATATAGCATTATAACTGATGATTTAGAACATTGTATAGAATGTGGCAGAACCAATATCAATAAGCATGAAGTATTTTTTGGAACAGCTAATAGAAAATTAAGCATAGAAGATGGACTAGTTATTCCACTATGTCAATACTATCATCATAACCAATTTAATTGTACAGGAATACATTTTGACAATGAATTAAATAGAAAATGGAAAAAGATTGCGGAAGAAAAATGGATAGAACATTATGGAAAAACAAAAGATGAATTTAGAGAACGATATGGAATCAATTATTTGTAGATTACACGAAAGGAGAAAGCAAGATGGCAGAAAGAAAAACAATATCAAAAAAATTAAGATTTGAAGTGTTTAAAAGAGATAATTTTACTTGTCAATATTGTGGAAGAATGGCACCTGATGTAATACTTGAAATAGATCATATTAATCCTGTGAAGAACAAAGGAACAAATGATATTTTAAATTTAGTTACATCTTGCAGAGATTGCAATAGAGGAAAAGGAGCAAAAAAATTAAGCGAAAATGACATATTAAAAAAACAACAAGAACAATTAAAAGAAATAAACGAAAAAAGAGAGCAATTAGAATTATTAGTAAAATGGAAAGAAGAATTATCTAAATTCAATGATGAACAAGTAAATAAAATTGAAAGCTTACTTGATGAAGCAACAAATAATGTTTTTTCAGATACAGGAAGAAATAATTGCAAGGATTGGATAAAAAAGTTTGGTTTTGAAGAAGTATATGAGTCAACTCAAATTTCAATAAAGCAATATTATAATGGAGAGAAAGAATCTGTAACAAAAGTTTTTGATATGATTCCTAGAATATGCTATACAAGAAAACAAGATTTAATAGATCCTTTTGCAATAAAGAGAAAATATATTGAAGGAACTTTAAGAAACAGAGTAGGAATTTACAACAAAGGAAGGGTAGTAAGAGCATTGAGAGATTTGATAACTACAGATGAAGATTATCAAATTGTATATGAAATAGCTTGCTATTGCAGAAATTGGTCGGATTTTTGGAATGAACTTAATGATTACTATGATGGTGATTATTAATGGCAAGAGCAAGGAATATAAAACCAGCATTTTTTTTAAATGATGAATTAGCAGAACTTCCACCACTAACTAGATTATTATTTATAGGATTATGGTGTATAGCAGATAGAGATGGATATTTAGAAGATAAGCCAAATAAAATAAAAGCTGAAATATTACCATATGATAATTGTAATGTAGATAATATGTTAGATGAATTAAATGGTGAATTTATAACAAGATATTCTTTTGAAGGGAAAAGATTTATTTTTATAAAGAATTTTTCAAAACATCAAAATCCACATATGAAAGAAAAGGCAAGTGAAATACCTAGAATTGAACAGATTAAAGATGGTACTGTATTGGCACCAGATTTGCACAATACTAATCGTGCTGATTCCCTTAAACTGATTCCTGATTCCTTAAACCCTCAACAACTGATTCCTGAAAATCAACAACTTGACAGTTGTATTGACGAAGTTATTGATTTTTACAATGAAAATATAGGAATGATTACGGCTTATGGAAAAGAAATATTTGAAGATTATCTTAAAGAAATGCCAAAAGAATTATTGATTTATGCTATGCAATTAGCTGTAGAAGCTAATGCAAGGAATATAAAATATATCAAGGCTATTTTAAATAACTGGGTTAATGCAGGTGTAAAAACATTGATAGAAGCACAAGAAGAAAGCCGTGCATTTAAAAATAAAAATAATCCTAAAGAAGAAACAGAAGAAGAAAAAAATGCTAGAAAAGTAAGAGAATTGGAGGCTTTGATAAATGGAAATAAATGAGTTTATAGAAGCTACAAGCCGAGTAGAACAGTACTTTGAAAAAGAATATAGCAATGAACAAAGGCAAATTATGTATGAAGAATTAAAAAAGATGCCTTTAGAAAAGTACAGAAAAACACTTGCTAATTGTATAAGAACTTGTAAGTTTATGCCAAAGTTAGCAGATATATTAAAAGCCTCTACTGATATAGACAATGTGAATTATGAAAGAAATAGAGTATATACACCTTGCAAGATATGTGGAAGTAAAGGCTTTGTAAGATATTATAAAGTATTACAAGAAAACGGATATGAATACGATTATGCTTGTAGATGTACGTGTGAAAATGGAGAATATTATAGCAAGTCAATACCAACATTTGAGGAACTAGGAATAAAGCCCGAAGAAAGACTTGTAATGAATTTTGAATAGGAGAGTGAGTACAAATGAATCAAAAACAAAAAGTTTTAAAATACATAAATGATTATGGCTCTATAACAAGTTGGCAAGCTTATAAAGATTTAGGAATAATGCAACTAGGTGCAAGAATCGACGGATTACAGAAAGATGGCTACTCATTTAAGAAAGAATGGGAGCAGAAGAAGAATAGATATGGAGAGCCTGTAAGATTTATAAAATATAGCTTTGCGGAGGTAGTAAATGACTAATTATTTTAAAATATATTTAACAAGTACAAAAGGCAGACAATGTGTAGTAGCCAAAAATAAAATTGGAGTAATAAATGTATTAAATAATGCAATAAAAGAACATTATCTAAGTTATATAATAATTAAGTGTATAGAAGGAAATACAGATATACCAATAGCAAGAGGAAACTTATACAAAGAATGCAAAGTAACCTATGTAGACGGACTAGATACAGATTGGCGAATAGTAGGAGCAAATGTTGTTAATTGGGATAAATATAAAAAAGCAAAGGAAGGAGAAGAAAGATGAAATATTTAATGGTTAATGTTGGTTGTCATGATGATACTGAAACAGAGTTAGAATTATCCGACAAAGAATTAGAATTTTTACTAAAAATAGTAAAAGAAAATAATAAAAATGGTGGAGGATGTAAACCAGTAATTGAATTATACAAAGAATATGAGAAAAAGGAAAATACTTATGGATATTACTATGATTATTTAGAAAAAGAACCATTGAAAATAAAGGAGTAGCTTATGAAAAGTAAAGATGACATTTTATATGATATAGATATGCAACTTTATGATGAATTTAACGATAAGTTTTGTGAAATGAACGATAATTTAGGAATAGTTTATTCTTATAAAGATTTAGATGATTTGGAAAAAGCTGAAAAAGAAACAGAAATAAAATTATTAAGAAAAGCAATAAAAGACCAACAACAACAGATAGAATACTTAAATTGTATTGTTGAAAGCGATAAAGACAATTATATAAATAAAGACGATATTAAAGAAAAAATAAAAGTATTAGAAGTTTTACAAAAAGAATTTCCAAATAATGAAGAAATTAGAATTAGAATTATTTCATATAAAGAACTTTTGAATTAGTAGGAGGAATTAAATGAAATATCAAAAACTAATAGGAGTATGTAAAGACTGCCTAGGTTGTCAAAGATTAGAAAATCCTAATTTTATAGGAGTTTATAAATGTAAATGGAATGAAAAAGTTGAGTGGAAACAGGAAAAAATTAAAATGTAATATGTGATATTACAGAAAGAGGAATATAATGCATGATTATGATAATTACAGATATTATGCCAATGGAAAAATATATAAATTAACTGAAACAGAAAATGAATTATTATATTTATTTATAAAAAATAAAAACCATATTGTTACTAGAGATATGATTTGTCAGAGATTATATTTAGAAAATTTTAAAGAATATCAAAATGCTTCAATATGGCGTAATGTTAATAAATTAAAGAAAAAATATGGATTGCATATAGTTACAATGAGAGGAAGAGGATATATTTTAAGGGAGGAGAAGATATGAACATTGGTAAAGATAATAGACACCCCAAATATATTTGCGATAAATGTGGAAATGTAATTCAGTACATAGGGAAAAGAGGATATATAGGATTAAATAAATACTATAAACAAAAACCGATTTCTGATATACCTAAAAGAAATTTCGATTTATGTGATAATTGTGAGAAAAGATTTAGAGAGTGGTTAAATACAAAAGAAATACCTACAATGCAAGAAATAATAAGTACTTTTCCACAATATATAAACAAGTAGCTTATAGTTTAGGAGAAAATATGGAAGTAGAAGATCTATTTAGATATATGCTAGAGTTCTTTAATAACATGAAGAAAGATTTACAAGAAGAAATAGAAAGATTAAGTGATAAAGATACAGAGATAAGTGATGTACTTCACTATTTAGAAATTCACACATTAAGAGCTTATGAGTTCGCAAGAGTGGGAAAATTATTACAAGATTTAAGAAGAGAGCGAAGGCAGATAAAATATAACATAGAAATAATGGAAATGTTTAATAAGTTTGCAGAAAAGTATAATAACAAACTTATTACAGGAGATATAATACAAATTTTAAAAGACAAATCAAGAAAAGATAAGAAACAGAATGAGCCAACATATATATACAAGACTAATATCTTAGAAAGGTTAGGTATAGTAGATGGAAAACAAAGTAATAGCTAAAGAATATGTAGATAAAATAGAAATACCTTTAAGATTACCAAGTTTAAATAATTACATAAATGAATGTAGAAAAAACAGATATGCAGGAGCTAATATGAAAAGGCAAGTAGAGGAAGATATTATGTGGTACATAAATAAATTACCTAAATATAATAATCCTATACAAATACATTTTCATTGGATTGAAGAAAACAAAAAACGAGATCTTGATAATGTTTGTTTTGCTAAAAAGTTTATTTTAGATGCAATGGTAAAAGCAGGAAAGCTAAAAGATGACAACAGAAATTGTGTAACAGGATTTACAGATACCTTTGAATATGCAAAAGAAAGTAAAGTAGTTTTAGAGATTAAGGAAGTGCTATGGCTATGAAAGTATTTGCAGTATATAAGGGCGAGAAGTTCTTGTATGAAGGAACAGCTAAACAATGTGCAAAATTTTTTGGAGTAAAAGAAAAAACTGTATGGTTTTGGAATACTCCAGCTAATAAAAGACTTGATAGAAAAGGCAGAAAAATAGCAATCATTATAGAGGAGGAAAACGAATGAAAATAGAAAAAGTTTTTAATTATAAATGTGATAGATGTGGCAAGGAATTATCAGTAACAGAAAAATTTACAATTTTTGTAAAGAAACCCAAAGAACAATCAGCAAAGAAAATATTTGATTATTGTGAAAAATGTTATAAAGCAATGGAAAGAGGAACAAAGAAAGGAGTAGCAAAATGAGTATAGATGAAGCAAAGGAAGAATTTGATTTCTTTAATGAAGGAGATTATATAACAAGAGAAATGTCAATTGCTAAAGATGTGGTTTTACAAGAGTTAGAAAATACTAAGGCAGATTTATATGAAGCTAATAAAAGAATAGCTGATTTGTTACTTATTTTAGGAGATAGAGATAGGATAATAGATTTAATGGCAGAACAATTAACAACACCTATTCACGATAAAGAATGGATTATAAAATATTATGAAAGGGAGAGTAAAAATGCAAAAGATTGATTATAAAGAATTAGCAAAAAGACTTGCTATAAGAGGAATAAGAGGATATAAACAAAGATTTATACAAGAAGAGGACTTATTAAATGGAGAAGATAAAAGGCGAGTATTAGAGGAAATAGACAAGTTAATTGAAACAATAAAAGAAGATGATTTTTATAAAAGAAAAGCAGAAGAATTGCAATGGAGATTAGATGCTTATGAAAGATTGCAAGATTGCAATGAAGAATTTGAATTGTGAGGTGTAAGTAAATGAATATAGAAGAGGCAATAAAATATATAAAGAACGATATTGAAATTGATAAGGATACTGCAAGTTGGTTTGAAAATGGAAATATGACAAAAGAACAAATTGAAGAAAGTATAGATGCTTATGAAACTCTACTAACAGCTTATGAAAAAGAAAAAGAGAAAAATAAAGAATTAAATTGGAAATATACTGCAAGTTGGGTTGATGAACATTTTATTAGCAAAGACAAATTAAAAGAAATAGTTGATGAGTGTATTCCTAAAAAAGAAAATATTATTACAAGAGAATTAGAATATACACCAAATGCAAATGCTAATAGTTATTTAACTCAAGAAATATTATCACTTTTAAAGGAGGAATAAAACAATGTCAGATGAAGAAAAGAAAGCAATAAAAGGACTTGAATGGTCGCAACAACAAATGAGATTAGGCAATTTACCAGACTATGACCAAGGACATTATGCTGATATTAGAATAGTTTTGAATCTAATCGAAAAACAATCTAAAGAAATAGAAGAATTAAAAGAAGTAAAATGGTATTATGAAATTAGTAGAGTACCAAAAGATAAAATAAAAGCAAAAATAGAAGAAATAGACCGAAAAATTGAATTAGAAAAAGAAATAGAAGAATTAAAAGAAGAAAACGAAAAATATAAAAACCCACCATTTTTTGATGAAGACAAATATACAGAAAATGATAAAATAAAAGCAAAAATAGAAGAAGTAGATTACAAAATGGTAGCACATCAAGATGTAAGAGAAGCAGTAAAGCAGATTTTGCAATCACTTTTAGAAAAGGAGTAACAATATGGATTTAAGAAAATATTTAAAAGATAGAATAAAATCAGTAGATGAAACTTATGAGAGAGAATTACCATTCATTGATGTAGGGGAAGGACATAAAGTAATAAATATAAGTTATTTATCTAAAAAAGAAAGAGAAGAAGTAATAAATAAAAGAAATTGTCTATTAGTGCAAAAAGCTACATATCAAGAGATTTTAGCACTTTTAGAAAAGGAGTAGATATATGGAAGATGAAAAAATCGTAAATATAGAAACTTTAATAATCAATCGTAGAAGAGAAAAGAATTGTAAATGTAATAAGCCATCTTATGAAATAGATATACAAAATCATTTAGTATATTGTAAAAAATGTATGGCAGTTGTAGAACCATTTGAAGCTTTAATTCAAATAGCAACACATATTGAAGATATAAATTATAGTATTGAAAATGCACAAAGATATAAAATGGAACTTATGAGTTATAAACCATATTTAAGAGAAGCGAAAAGATATGAAAGTATGATGAGGCAAAAAGATATGTTACCTATTTGTCCTAAATGCAGTAAACCTTTTAATTGGAATGAAGTAGTATGTTTATGTAATAAGAAATTCATGAAGGCAGAGGAGGACTAATCTATGAAAAATGAAATAAAAGTTGGAGACTGGATAAGAGATAGAGAAGGAAATATAACTAAGATTATACAAACCTTATCGTTATTTAAAGATGTAGAGTTATATTTAGGAGAAGATGGTTACCAATATTCGGATAATGCAATAGTCAAACATTCTAGTAATCTAATAGACCTAATTCAATGTGGAGACTATGTAAATGGATACAAAGTAACAAATGTAATAAATAAAGAACCATGTCCAAGTGGCAAATGTGTAGATATAGATGCAGATAGACCAAGTGAATATTGTACTTTATGGGAAGATAATATAGAAACAGTTGTCACAAAAGAACAATTTGAATCTATAAGTTATAAAGTAAAGGAGTAGATATATGTGGATAAAAATATTAATAGGAATTTTAATATTAGCAATATTAATTTGGTTAGGATTAATAATATATATGACTTATAGTGTATTTAAAGATTATAAAAACATTAGAAAAATGTGATAAAACATATAAAAAGTCATTAGAAAAATGTGAAAGGAAGGAAATTATGTTGATTAAAATATTATTAGGATTATTAATAATCTTATTATTAATGTGGTTAGGTGTAACATTATATATGGCTTATACTGTTTTTAAAGATTATAAGTAGAAAGGAAGGATTAAAGATGTTAAGTGAAATAGATAAAAATGCAATAGAAGTTGTAAAAAAGTTTAATAAAGAAAATAGATTTAGAGATACAGGCATAATAAATAATTCAATAGATTTGTTGTTGGCACTTGTTAATAAACAAGAAAAAGAAAATGAAGTATTGAGATTAAAATTAAGACAATTAAAAAGAACAAGAGATTTATTATCAGAAAATTGGGATTTGATATTTAATGATAATGAAGAGGAAGATACAGATATATAAAAGTTTAGCTGTAATATACAGCAGTTAGGAGGAAGTATATGTGTGAATATTGTCAAGAAGATTTTGATGGTTGGTATAAGCCATTAGATAAAAATGCTCATGTATGTATTTTTGATAAACCACACGAAAAAATATTAGATATAAGTTGGTATGGGCATAAAATGAAAATAGATATAAATTATTGCCCAATGTGTCGGAAGAAGTTTGAAAGGAGCTGATAATATTGAGTAAAGCAGATGAATTATTGAAAGAGAATGGATTTACTAAACAAAAATGGTTATCAGATGTAGAAAATAAAATAATATATGAAAATGATAAAAGAAATAGATTTATTATATTTAATAAAAGGGTAAAAGCAGTAGAAGTTTCAACAGAGCATGGTTTTTCTAATTTTATATATCCATACGATTTAGAAGCCATAACTTTAAAAATGCAAGAGCTTCGGCTGGATAGGAGGAGAAGATGAATAAAAAGATAAAGATTATAGAGTTAATAGACAAGATTTATCATAAAAACAATATACCTAAAAGAATAAAATATAAGTATAAAATATGGCTATACGATAATGTAGAAGAAAGATATTGTTTGGAAAGTAGTTTTGTAACTTTATCATTTGAAACCGATAGATTAACTGATGAAGTTGAAATATTAGAAGATAATACAGAAGAGATAGAAGAATTAAAGCCTTTTGATGAAATTAGAGATGTGTCAGTATGGGATAATAGGATTTTAAGCACGAATCAAAGAGCTATCGCAGTTAAAATCAACGAAATTATAAGATATATCAAAAGAAAGGAGAAAGAGTAAATGGATATATTAGATATAGCATTAGCAATACTTATGTGTAGCCCTGTAATTATGATAGTGGGTTTTATTATTATAGCAGTTATAGAGTCTTTAAAAGGAAAGGATAAAAATAATGATAACTAAAAAACACTTTGTAAATATAATAAGCCACTTAAAAGAAGTAAATGATTTTGTAAATGAAACAAATGAAAGAGCAAAGAGATTACACGATAGTATAATATCAGACTTCTTTAATGCAAGTAGTTTATCAATATCATTTGAAGATGATTTAGTAAATGTGCTAGAGGATATGTTTAATACTGATTTAATAGGTTGGTGGCTATATGAATTAGACTATGGAAAGAAGTTTGAAATAGGATATTTAGAAGAAGAAAATGGATACAAGCCTGATTTAAGCACAGCGGAAAAGTTATATGATTATTTGGTAGAAAATTTAAAGGAGGACAAGCAATGAAATATGAATGATAAATATGTTAAAGTAATATACCAAACACCACCTATTGGAGAATATGGGATAGTATTAGAATTAACTACATTTGATTTTGAGGCACAAGAAAGAGATGAAAAAGAAAAGCGATTAGTAGAAAAAAGACAATGTCAAAGATTTAATATAAATCCAAATGAGCCATTAGATATTATAGAACAAAGGTTAAATGCTAAAGTAGATGCATTTTATAGAAAAGAGATAGAGAATTTAAAAACTCAATTAGAGTGGTATATAAGAAATACAGCAGTACCAAAGATGACATTACCAGAATGGAGGAATTATGATGAAAAATCTGTGTCAAAAATGTTCTAAAAGATTTTTCTGTAAAGAAGTAGATACAAAAGAAGAATGTAATAGATTTAAGAGTTGGATATACACAAAGAACTATGGAGAGGTGAGAAAAGATGGAGAAATATGCACCAATGATACTAAAGAAAGGCGATAAATCGTACATACTAGAAAAGATGTACCCTAATTTTGCCTTGTATAGTGATTTAGATTATGGAGTAAAGGAATGTTTTAGATTCCAGGAGTTAGCATTATTAAAAGAGAATAAAAAATAAAAGATATGGAGGTAACAAATGACTAGAGAAGATTTAAAAGATTATAAATATAATCAAGAATGGATAAAAGGAAGATTGGAATATTTAGAAGAATATAGGACAAGTATTACAAATATAACAAGTGTGTTAAGTGATATGCCGCACGCAAGTAGTCCTGTTCAAGATAAAATAGCGGAAAAAATTGCTATTATGTTAGACAATGTAAGTGATATGCTAGACAAAGTAAATGAATATGATAAGAAGCAAAAGAAAATACTAATACAGCTAGATCATGTAGAACAACCTTATAGGTTGATATTAGATAAGGTATATATACAAGGGAAAAAGTTGGTTACAGTTGCTAGTGAAATGAATTATAATTATGAGTATATGAAAAAGATGAATGGAATAGCTTTAAATAAATTTGATGAATTAGAAAATAAGGAACGAAAAGTTACTGAAAGTTACCATTGAAATATGATAATATGTATAATGAAAAATGGTTGTTAAAATTGTTTTAGTAAAAAAGCCCTTTTGCGGAGCTGTGTTATAGATTTACTTTATAGCATAGCTCTATTTTTATAAAAAGTTGCAAAAATTTACATAATGTAGTATAATATTAATATGAACTGAATATACTATAATAAAAAGTTGTCAAAAAGGTGTTGACAAAAAAATGTTGTTCTAGTATAATGTTCATACGAATTAAGAGAAGTAAATTTAATCCATTGGAACCTCCTTAATTCAGAAATAGTAATTTTACAAATATGTCTTTCATAAGAGGACAAAAAAAGACTAGAGCGGACACTCTAGTCTTTTGCTTTAATCGAATTTCTCAAGAATCTTGAGTATAAGTACTAAAGCAGACACTTTTAATAGTAATTTTACTATGTCCTTCATTTTTTCACCCCCTTTCTCTGAGGTGGAGGACAACATAATTATAATATGTACAAAATAAAAATCTGTTGCAAATGCAACTGAATATAAAAAAGTAGAAGATTATCAGTAAAATGATAGTCTTTTTTTATTGGTATTAAAGTACTAGGCAACATTAATATATAAGATTACCGACTACCAAGAATGGTGATAAGCTATCCTAGTTAATAGCTATAAATAGTACGCAGAATATTAGAAAGATGTCAGGGGATAAGGTTTATAACAAGGTCAGGAGGATTAGTACCTTGTTGGTTTCTCGAGATGCCTCACAAGTCAAGTTATGCAGGCTTGATAAATCCTTAATGTTCTGCGTAGTGTTTATAGAAGAAAAGAGGAATGATTATGGATAATTATATAAGATATGTCTATTATGATGATTTATATAAGAGAATAGCAATAATATATCCTAATACACCTAATGAAGTAATAAAGAAATTACAAGAGAAGTACGACGAAGTAAAGTATAAGGAGTGATAATTAATGGCAAAATATAGAAAATTACCAGTAACAATAGAAGCTGAAAAAGTAAGCGATTTATTATATGGATTTAAACATGATTTTAAATTATTGCCTGAATGGGTAAAAGAAGCTTATGATAGTACAGCAATAAATACAATAACAGATGATTATTTTTTGGTAAAGACAATTGAAGGAAATATGATTGCAACTTGTAATGATTATTTAATAAAAGGTATAGAAGGAGAATTATATCCATGTAGAACAGATATATTTGAAAAAACTTATGAAAGAACGGAGTAAACAAATGAGTGGTAGTTGGATTGCTGAGAATATAGAAAGAGAAATGCGAAGAGAGCAGTACTACAAGAACAAGAAAAGAGCAAAGTGCATAGTAGATAAGAAAAAGCAATGTACTATATGCAAGTATCAAAAGATATGTGAGGATGCAGAGTATGAAAGAAACAACAGCATTGAATCAGATAAGTAGAATAGTAGACAAGTTAGACTATAAATCTGTTTATATAGAAATTCAAACTAAGGATAATAAATATACTTTGGAAAGAGAAAAAGAAAGAAAAATAGGATTTGAAAGTGGAACAAAACACTATAAAGTAGGGAGATGATAATATGAATGAAAAACATCCAGGAGGAAGACCTCCAAAATATAAAACAAAAGAAGAAATACAAGAAAAGATAGATAAATATTTTATGGATTGTGATAGAAACAGCGAACCATATACAGTAACAGGTTTAGGATTAGCTTTAGATATGAGCAGACAAGATCTTATAAACTACTCAAATAAAGAAGAGTTTTTTGACACAATAAAAAAAGCAAAGCTTAGAGTAGAGAACTATTTAGAGAAAAGATTGATTAATGATAATAGTGCAACAGGTATTATATTTAATCTAAAAAACAATTATGGTTGGAAAGACAAACAAGAGAATCTAAATGTTGGGGTTAGTTATGAAGATTATATCAAAAAAGTAGAAGATGAAGATGAGTATTAATACAAAGAAATATATAGAAGAATATGTAAAGATTAGAGACAAGAAAAGTAAGATAATACCACTTAAATTAAACGAACCTCAATTGAAATATTATAATGTCATAAAAGAATTAAAGAAACAAAGAAAACCAGTTAGAATAATTATTTTAAAAGCAAGGCAAATGGGATTTAGTACAGAAACAGAAGCAATATTCTTTAAAGAGACAGTAACTAAGCCAAATGTAAATACTGCAATAGTTGCGCACAAAGAAGATTCAACTACAAACTTATTTAATATGAGCAAATTAATGTATGACCAATTACCAGAAGCTATTAAGCCAGACAAGAAAGCAAGTAATGCAAAAGAATTAGTATTTGACAAAGAGAATGGAACAGGATTGAAGAGTAAGATAAAATGTTTTACTGCAGGAGGAAGTGGTATAGGAAGGTCAGATACATTAAATAATTTACATTTATCTGAGTTAGCCTTTTGGACAGGAGATAAAAAAGAAACACTAACAGGATTATTACAAGCAGTTCCTAATGATCCAGATACTATGATTGTTATTGAATCTACGGCAAACGGATATGAATACTTTAAAGAATTATGGGATGATGCTGTAGATGGTAAGAATGATTTCGTTCCATTATTTATAGGTTGGAATGAATTGCAAGAATATAAAATGACATATACAGGATTTGAATTAACAAAAGAAGAAAAAGAACTTCAAAAAAGATATGGTTTAACATTAGAACAATTAACATGGAGAAGATGGTGTATAGCCAACAACTGTGGTAATGATGTAGAACAATTTAGACAAGAATATCCAATAAATCCAGAAGAAGCATTTATCAGTACAGGTAAGTGCTATTTTAATAAAGAAAAAATAGTTAAGAGAATACAAGAAGTAAAAGACATAAAACCAGTTCAACAAGGATATTTTGACTTTGAATATAACGGATTAAAGATAACTAAAATAAAATGGGTAGAAGATAAAGAAGGAGCAATAAAGATATATGAAAAACCAAAGAAGTATTATCCTTATGTATTAGCAGGAGATACAGCAGGAGAAGGTAGCGACTATTTTATAGGACAAGTATTAGATAATACAGATGGAAGTCAAGTAGCTGTATTAAGACAAGAGCTAGATGAAATAAGTTATACCAGGCAAATGTATTGTTTAGGAATGTATTATAATAAAGCATTAATAGGAATTGAAGCAAACTATTCTACATTTCCTATACAAGAATTAGAAAGACTAAAATATCCAAATCAATATGTAAGAGTTAAAGAAGACAAGTACACAAAGAAAACAGAAAAGAGTTATGGATTTAAAACTACTACAGTAAGCAGACCAAGAATATTAGGACAACTACAAGCAATCATAAAAGAGTCAATAGAATTGTTAGTAGATATAGACACATTAAAAGAAGGACTTACATTTATAAAGAATGAAAAAGGACGAGCCGAAGCACAAGTAGGTTATCATGATGATTTAATTATGGCATTAGCAATAGCTTATGATATAAGGACGCAACAAAGTATGAAAAAGGTATCTCAACAAAAGATAATAGAAAACAAAATGTATAAAGATTTTGGAATAGAACAAGAAATTCAAGAGGATTATGGAAGTTCAATTGAAGTTATATAGGAGGGTTATATGATATATTCGATTGTTACAGCTCTATGCTTATGCATAGGGTTTTATTTTGGCTTTAAAATAGGTTCAACAAAAGAGTTGCCAAGCATCAAAAGGACTATAAGAGAAAATAAACAAAGAGATGAAGAGGAAAAAGAAATCAAAAAGATGGATAAGATTTTAGGCAACTTAGATAGATATGATGGGACAAGTAAAGGACAGGAGGATATAGTGTAGATGGAAGAAGAGAAAGATTTTTTAACAGATGAATGGAAGCTATATGAACGTGGAAAAAGTTA
>Ga0310691_10000906_pt1 | contig 49892 bp, 49 predicted proteins | sample 176DNAGHGlowgp2_FD_203887 | JGI IMG/M metagenome (GOLD analysis project Ga0310691, IMG submission 203887) | Sheep rumen microbial communities from Palmerston North, Manawatu-Wanganui, New Zealand - 1766 DNA GHGlow gp2 (v2) (version 2) | ecosystem: Host-associated > Mammals > Digestive system >... | reverse complement strand
GCCGCACCGTCGGCAAGGACATCTACCTCGTCGGCGTTGACGCGCTCGAGGAGTGCGTTGAGATGGTCAACGAGGGCACCATGACCGGTACCGTTCTGAACGACGCTGTGGGCCAGTCCCACGCCGCTGTCGATGTGACCGTCGCCGCTCTGGCCGGCCAGCCCATCGAGAACTACTACTGGGTCGACTACGTGAAGGTCACCGCGGACGCTGCCTGATCCATTTCCCAACATTGTATTCCCCGTTTGAAACCTTGAACGGGTGAGCCGGAAGGCTCACCCGTTTTCTGAGTCCCGCAATACCAAAAGAAATTGGAGGCTTGGCCTATGTCAGAATTCGTGCTGGAAATGCGCGGTGTTTGTAAATCCTTCCCCGGCGTCAAGGCTCTTGATCATGCGCAGCTCAAGCTGCGTCCCGGTACGGTCCACGCCCTGATGGGTGAGAACGGCGCCGGTAAATCGACTTTGATGAAGTGCATGTTCGGCATCTACAAGATGGACGAAGGTGAAATCTATATAGACGGTGAGAAAACCGTCATTTCCGACCCGCTGGACGCCTGGGACAAGGGCATTTCCATGGTGCACCAGGAACTCCAGCCCATTCCCGCAAGAACCATCGGCGAGAACATCTTCCTCGGGCGTTACCCGATGAAAAAAGCGCTCGGCTTTATTCCCATTGTTGACCACGACAAGATGTATGAGGACACCGCAAAGCTCCTCAAACGTGTCCGCATGGACTTTGACCCCAGGCAGAAGCTCGGCACCCTGACCGTTTCCCAGATGCAGTCCGTGGAGATTGCCAAGGCTGTCGCCGGCAATTGTCGTGTTTTGATCCTGGACGAGCCGACCTCATCCCTTACCCAGAACGAGGTCGAGGCGCTGTTCCGCATTGTGGAAGACCTCAAGAAAGAGGGCGTGGCCATCGTCTATATCTCTCACAAGATGGACGAGATCCTGCGCATCAGCGATGAAGTCACCATCATGCGAGATGGTCAGTACATCGGCACCTGGGAGTCCAAGGATCTGACCACCGACTTTATCATCACCAAGATGGTGGGCCGTGAGCTTACCAACCTCTATCCCAAGCGTGAGAACGTCCCCGGCGAGGTCGTCTTTGAGGTGGAGGACTTCACTTCCATCAATCCCCGCAGCTTCCGCCATTGCAGCTTCAATGTCCGCAAGGGCGAGATCCTCGGTGTCGCGGGCCTCGTGGGCGCGCAGCGCACGGAGCTGATGGAGGGCCTGTTCGGCACCCGTTCCCACACCTCCGGCAAGATCCGCTACCAGGGCAGGGAGCTCAAGATCACCCGCCCGAAGGATGCCATTGATCAGGGCATCGCGATGCTCACCGAGGACCGCCGCGGCAGCGGCATCATGGGCGTGCTGAGCGTGGCGGACAACATCTCCATCGCGTCTCTGAACAAGTACGTTGACTACGGCTTCATGCTCAACACCAAGAAGATCGACGAGCTGGTCGAAGAAAACCGCCAGAAGATGAACATCAAGACGCCTTCCGGCAAGACGCTGATCCAGTCGCTGTCCGGCGGCAACCAGCAGAAAGTGCTGATCGGCCGCTGGCTTGCCAACGATCCCGACGTCCTGATCCTGGACGAGCCGACCCGCGGCATTGACGTCGGCGCCAAGTACGAGATCTATTGCATCATTGCAGACCTTGCCAAGCAGGGCAAGAGCGTCATCATGATCTCCTCCGAAATGGGTGAGCTGATCGGCATGTCCGACCGGATCATGGTCATGTGCGACGGCCGCATCACCGGCTTTATTGACGGCAAGGATGCCAATCAGGAAAATATCATGGCGCTCGCCACGCAGTTTGAATAATCGGAGGATGGGATATGAACAAGAACGAAAGCTTCGGCAAGAAATTTTTAAACTACGTCAAATCCAACCCGATCGTTGTGATGCTGGTCATCGTTGCGATCATCGTCGGCTTTACCAAGGATAACTTTTTCTCCTGGAAAAACTTCGGCAACCTCATGAGCAACACCGCCGTCCGCTTCCTCATCGCGCTCGGCGTCTCCGGCTGTCTGATCACCAAGGGCACGGACCTGTCCGCCGGCCGTCAGGTCGGTCTTGCCGCCTGCCTTGCCGGTATCCTGATCCAGAAAGGTGACTACTCCGGCAAGCTTTGGAAGATGGTCCCCGAAATGAACATGTTCATTGTGCTGCTGATCGTTGTGATCATCGGCGCGGCACTGGGTCTTCTCAACGGCGCAATCATCACCCTGCTGAAGGTTCCCCCCTTCATCACCACCCTGGGCACCCAGACCATCGTCTACGGCCTCTGCCTCGTCGTTACCGACGCACAGCCCATCGGCGGCTTCCAGAAGAGCTTCATCGACCTCATCAACGGCCGTATCGGCAACTCCAACGGCTTCCACCTGCCGTACCTGCTGTTCGTAGCGGCGCTGTTCGGCGTGCTGTTCTGGTTCCTGTACAACAAGATGCGCCACGGCAAATACATGTACGCCATCGGCGGCAACGAAATCGCGGCTGAAGTCTCCGGCGTCAACACCACCAAGACCCTCATGATCATCTACACCACCGCGGGCGTCATGTACGCCATCGCGGGCTGGCTGCTGGCCGGCAAGACCGGCGGTGCCTCCACCTCCATGGGCATGGGCTATGAGCTCGAAGCCATCGCGGCCTGCACCATCGGCGGCGTCTCCACCACCGGCGGTATTGGTACCGTCAGCGGTGTTCTCGTCGGCGTGCTGGTGTTCGAGCTGCTGAAGATCGTGCTGCAGTTTTTGGGCGTCAACCCGTACTACAACTACATCGTTCAGGGCGTCGTCATTGTCGTCGCGGTCGCGCTCGACGTGCGCAAGTACCTTGCCAAGAAGTAAGCCAAAACATATCAAAAAAAGAGACTGTGATTATTTCACAGTCTCTTTTTATGGGAGAACCATATGAATCTCGATTATTATGCAGCCCGTATGAACCGGCTGCTGGAGGACTATCTTGACGCTGCCTGGCAGCAGGAGCGAAACCGCAAGCCCAGCGAGCTCTTCGGCCTCAAGTTCGGCCCGTCTGACGATCCGCTGCACGATTCCTTCGCCAAAGATATGGCGGAGCTGCTCGGCGGCTTTGCGTCTGAAAAGCCGGACAGTACATCCTTACGGACGGTGCTGGCAAAACTGTTCGGCGCGGCAAAAGAATACCCCGATCCCAAAAGCGCCCATTGGATGCTGGTGGCGATCCAGGGCCTGGCCAAAGAGCTGATCCCGTGCTTGAGCAGGGAAGACGCCGCCGCACTTGCTGAGAATTATGAATCCGCATGGCCCCGCCGCGCCCGCCTGCCGGTACAGGACGATGTGCTCAGGGCACTGAAAAAAGCGGCAAAAGAATCACCGGAAAAGTCCGCCGCCGAATAAGCTTTCCAGAAGCCTGCACAGCTCATCGGCTGTGCAGGCTTCGCGCGCAACATAGTCCTGGGCAACCCCGGTGAGTGCTCCGGCGGTGAAGTTGGCGGCACTGCGGCGGGAAGCGGCGTCCGCATTCTGAAGGAAACAGACGCAGTCCAGCAGCGAATCGAAGATGCTCTGGTACAGCAAATGCCCCACACCGTTATTGACCAGCAGCATGAGAAAGTGCCGCTGGTGCGTGATGTATTCGCTGTAGCTCATGCAGAAGCTTTTCAGACATGAGCTCGCTTCAGGCTCCGGCGAATAGCAGTGGTTCTCGCGCAGGATGTAGGCCACCACATCGTCCTTCGACCCGAAGAGACTGTAGAACGTGGGGCGCGACACGCCCGCCGCCCGGCACAGGGCACTGATGCTGATCTCCGCATAAGGCTCAGCCTCCATCAGCGCCAGCAGGGCGCGGGCAATGGCGCGCTGGGAAGAGAGCGCTTTTTCGTTGCAGCCGCAGTACACAGGCATTTCACCACCATTTTGTAAACTTATTTTGAATGACCTTGACAAGTGTAAACTTCAGTATTATCATTATACCAGAATCTTTACACTTGTAAAGTTCTAAGTTCCTCGTGAAGAGGAAATATTTTTTGCCCAGCACTTAGCACTCGTACATAAGGAGTGCCAGAATTGCGAATAGGAGGTACGAATATGCCTGTTTTACCCATACATAATTCCGTCGCGGTGCCGGATTCAACGATCTATCTGCGCCCGGAGTACTACCGCAGCATGACCGGGCGCGAGCCCCAGCAGGACGCCAAGGTCATCCTCATCGTTGCCAGAGAGCCCATCGCCCGCAATGCCATCAAACCGGACAGCTTTTATCCCATCGGCGTGTCCGGTATTGTGCGCGAGACCGACTTGCAGGGCTTTGTCACCATCGAACTCAACGCCCGCGTGAATGTGGAAGAGGTGGAGATCCAGAGCGAGGGCGGCATCCACCTCAAGGTCTCCCGGCGCCCGGACCTGGACGATCTCGACCCCATCGATGCGCAGAAGCGTCTGACTGCCGTGAAGGAAGCGGTGCTGGCCTTTGGCGAGGGTAAACCCTGGCAGCCGGCGCTGCGGGTCTTCGCCGCCATGTGGACCACTCTGGGCGACGTGGCCGCGGGCCTGTCGCCGTGGATGCCCGGCAAGAGCGAGGAGCGCTATGCCCTGCTTGCCGAGGACAGCAAGGCCAGGCGCTTTGAGATGATGGAGAAGATGATCTACGAAAACCTCGAGCTCATGAAGGTGGGCAACGAGGTTCGCACCGCCCAGGAGGAGGATCACCAGAAGCTCTATCGCGAGGCAGCCATCAAAAAGCAGCTCGAGTACCTGCAGAATGAACTGGATGAGCTGCACCCGGAGAACATCTCCGATCTGCAGAAGCTGGAGCAGCGCCTGCACGATGCACCCCTCAACGAGCTCGCGCGCAAGGAGTGCGACAAAGTACTGTCCCGCCTCAAGCAGGAGGGCAAGAACAGCGCCGAATACGGCCTGCTGTATGACTATCTGGACTTCATGGCGAATCTCCCGTGGCAGAAGGCAGAGGCGAAAGACATCGACCTCGACGAAGCGGAGAAGATCCTGGATGCCGACCACTTCGGCCTTTCCAAGGTCAAGCGCCGCATCATCCAGCAAATCGCGGTCATGAACCTCAAAAAGCGCCAGTCCGGCTCCATCCTGCTCTTTGTCGGCGCGCCCGGCACCGGCAAGACCAGCATCGGCCAGAGCATCGCCAAGGCTCTCGGGCGCGAGTATGTGCGCGTGAGCCTCGGCGGCGTGCGGGATGAGGCGGATATCCGCGGCCACCGCCGTACTTACATCGGTGCCATGCCGGGCCGCATTCTCGACGGCATCTCCAAGTGCGGGGTGTCCAACCCCGTCATGGTGCTCGACGAGGTCGACAAGCTCTCCATGTCCTATAACGGTGACCCCGCCAGCGCCCTCTTGGAAGTGCTCGACCCTGAACAGAACAGCACCTTCACCGACCACTATCTGAATGTGCCCTTCGACCTGTCGGACGTGTTCTTTATCTGCACGGCAAACAGTCTCGACACCATCCCCCAGCCGCTGCTGGACCGGATGGAGCTCATCTCCTTCCAGGGCTACACGCCCACCGAGAAACAGGAGATCGCACGGCTGCACCTGCTGCCCAAGGCCATGGAGGCTGTCGGCATCGGGGAAGGGGAACTGGAGCTCGGCGCTGAGACGGTGCAGGCCATCATTGACGACTACACCCGCGAGGCGGGTGTGCGTGGGCTCAAAAAGTGCATGGACACCCTCTGCCGCTCTGCGGCGGTGCATCTCGTGCGCGGCGGCGATAAGCCCATGAAAGTGGAGCCCTCCGACCTGCGGGAGCTGCTGGACATGCGTCCGCTGCCCCACCGCCATGTGAAGGAGGAAGCCAAACCCGGCGTGGTCACGGGCCTTGCCTGGACGCCTGTGGGCGGTGATGTACTGTACATCGAAACACTGCTCACCAAGGGCAGCGGAAAAACCGTTATTACCGGTCAGCTGGGCGACGTGATGAAGGAATCGGCGCAGATCGCGGTGAGCCTGGTCAAGCACTTGTTCCCGGAGCATGCCGGCCTCTTCGAGGAAAACGATCTGCACATCCACGTCCCCGACGGGGCCACGCCGAAGGACGGCCCCTCCGCAGGTGTGACACTCACAAGCTCACTCTCGTCCCTTGTAACGGGCGTACCCGTGCCGCCGAGTATCGCTATGACCGGCGAGGTGTCGCTCCAGGGCGACGTGAAGGCCATCGGCGGGCTCCCCGAAAAGCTCATGGCAGCGCAGCGTGCCGGGGTCAAGACGGTGTTCATTCCAGAGGAGAACGTGGACGATCTGCGCGAGGTGGCCCAGGAGGTGCGCGACGCGCTGGAAATCATTCCGGTGAACGACGTGGAAGAACTGCTCGGTCATCTCGGCATCCATCCCAAGGAGCCGACACGGATCGCGTCATAATGAAAAACTCAGAGTCTTCGTGACTCTGAGTTTTTTGTGTGATGCGTTTACTCGTTGACGACCAAATCCTCAAACGCGCCCTCGCGGACCCAGACGGCCATGCTGCGCCCGGGGCAGCCGAAGTCACCCCAGCCGTCCTCACCGATCACGACCGGCTCGGTGCAGTTGCCGAGTACGTCCTTGAAGCTCTCGCCCGCAAAGTGGCTGCCGATGTTCATGTGCAGGGTGCCGCCGTCTTCACTGTTGGCCATGACCACCGCAAGGCCGCAATTTTCATGCTCCTCGTCGCCGCCGCGTGTCCAGCCGATCAGGTGCTCGTTTTCAAAGCAGTCGATCTGGTCGCCGTAGGCGTAGTTCCGGCGCAGCTTGATGAGTTTGCCGAGGTTTGGTACCAGCGGGCGATTCTTGACCGGATTGCCATAGTAGTCCGAGTAGAACACGCACGGCACACCCTCCTGCCGCAGCAGGATCAGCGCGTAGGCCAAGGGCTTGAACCAGTCATCCACAAAGGATTCAAGGCTCTGACCGAACTGGGTGTCGTGGTTATCCACAAAGGTGACGGCGTTCATAGGCCGCTCGCGCACAAGGGTGTTATCCAGGATCGTGCGCAGATCGTAGTCACCGCCCGCCTGAGAGGCATGGAAGAAATTATAGTGCAGCGCCACGTCGAAGAGCGCCATCTCATTGTCCACCGCGTCAAGGTAATGCAGCAGGCGTTCAATATCACCGCTCCAGTATTCGCCTACGGCGGGCAGCGCCCGACCGGTCTGCTCGCGGATATCGTACAGCAGCTCCTTATAAAAAGGAAAGCTGATGTGCTTGACGGCGTCCAGACGCAGGCCGTCGATGCCGGTCTCCGTGAGATACCACTTGAGCCACTTCTTGGTCTCCCGCACAACGGTGGGATTGTCCATGTCCACGTTCATGCCCATGAGATAGTCAAAGGTGCCCTTTTCGGGGTCTGTCTGGTCCCAGTGCTTGCCGGTAAAGCGGTAGATGTTGCCCTGTTCCTTCGCATTTTCATCCCAGTCAGTGCCGGAGAAGTGACGATGGTTCCAGGTAAAGGTGGAGTATGTACCGTGGCGGCCGGGGAAGGTGAACTTCGACCAGACCCGGATCTTCTGTCTGTCGCCGATCTGCTCCCAGCGATTATCCGGGTTATCGGTGACGGCGGTGATGTCCTCCAGCTCGTCGCCGCCCATGCGGTGGTTGAGCACAATATCGGCAAAGACGGCGATCTTCGCCTCGTGGAAGGCGCGGATGGCCTCGAGGTATTCCTCCTTGGTGCCGTACTTGGTGCGCACCGTGCCCTTCTGGTCAAACTCGCCCAGATCGTACATATCATAAACGCCGTAGCCCACATCCTCCTGCGAGGTGCCCTTGTAGGCGGGGGGCAGCCAGACCTGCGTGATGCCCAGCGCGGCGAGATTTTCCGCTTTCGCGGCGCAGCGCTTCCACCACAGTCCGTCATTCGGCAGATACCATTCAAAGTATTGCATCATGGTTTCGTTGGTACTCATCTCATCCCTTCTTTCTTTGTGATGAGTTTCCGATGGTATACCACAAATGATTCGATTTGTCAAATTTCACCCCCGAAAATCGAAATTTCGGGGGTGAAAATTCACAGGCTGTTCATATTGTTACAGGGGCTTGCTCTTGATCTGCGCCCAGCGGCGCGGGTAGCGCTTCGGGGTGGAGCCGGTCTTGCGGATGACGGCGGCGCAATGGGAAACGTCGGTGCCGGGGATGGTGTAGGCGATCTGCTTTTCCAGGCTGCCGCCGAGAGTTTTGAGGGCAACGTAAGCCTCCTTCAGCTCCGCATCCAGCTCCGGACCCTTCATGGCGAGGAAGGCCCCGCCGGGCTTTACATAGGGCAGGCAGAGTTCGCACAGCACGTTGAGCCGCGCCACCGCCCGCGCGGAGGCATAGTCGAAGCTCTCGCGAAAACCGTCGGGGATCTCCTCGGCCCTGGCATGCACGAATGCCACATCGTCAAAGTCCAGTTTTTCACAGGTGTCGCGCAGAAAGTTCAGGCGCTTGTCGAGACTGTCCAGCAGAGTAAGCTTCAGCTCCGGGCAGAGGATCTTCAGAACCAGGCCTGGAAAGCCCGCGCCGGTACCCACGTCGATGAGTGTTTTGCCGCTCAGGTCTCCGACATCCAGCAGGGCGGCGCAGTCGAGAAAGTGCAGGCGTGCCGCATCCGCCTCCCCGGTGATGGCGGTGAGATTCATGACGCGGTTGGTCGCTTCAAGATTGTCGAAATAGATGCGAAAGCGCCGCAGCATGTTCTCATCGGCGTTGAGCCCCCGCAGTGCGAGCCCTTCACGAAGGATCTGTTCCAGTAGCTGTTCAGGCATTGTCTCTTCCTTTGCTGACATAAAAATTGTGGCGGCCGATGCTCATCACAAAGTCCAGATTGTTGTCAAACCAATAGCTTCCGAAGTCGGGGTTGACAAAATAGATACAGTCGCCCGCGGTGTTGGCCCCCTCCAGAACGAGATAGGCCGCAATGAGGTCGTCCGGCTTCGGGTCTTCATGGATGGTGCCCTTGGAGACCGGCTCGAACTGTACGGTGTGCTCATAATCGTATACGACGCCGAAGACCGTGTCGGGAAAGTCGGGGTCCTTGACGCGGTTGAGCACCACATTCCCCACGCCGATCTTGCCTTCCATGGGTTCGATCCCGGCCTCGGAACCAATGATATGCGACAGCCAGTAAACATCTTCCGTGGAGTAGTTGAGGTCGTAGTAATCCACGCCGCCTTCAAGCAGCTTCAGGCGGCTCCCGTCCAGCATCAGCGCACCGCCGTCCCAGGCGGCGCCGAGATTGAGCAGCTTGCAAAGCGCCTTCACGGGCAGGTACAGTCTGCCGCCGTAGATGAGCCAGTCCTCGGGCGCATAGATATAGCGGCTGTCGGCGGTGAAATACTGCCGTCCGGACTCGCCTTCGACCTCGAGCGTATCGAGTGTGAGGCTAAAGCGCTGCCCGTCACCGGACCAGTCCATGTCGATATCCCGGTGCGTGCACAGCGGCTTGAGATCGACATAGACATAGCTTCCCCAGGCGTAGGCGCGCCCGAGCAGCAGCCCGTCCAGATACACCGGCACCGACTCGGCCCCCTTGGGGGCGGAAACCGGCGTGATCGGCTCGAGCGTATCCTCCGCCGCGGCCGCGGCACACAGACTCAGCAGCAGCGCAAGCACAAGCGCTGCCGCAAAAATCCGCTTACGCATGCTCCTGCCGGTACTGGCTGAGCGCGATGGAGAGCTGATCGGGGCATGAGGTGGGCTTGCCGCCGCAGCGGATGCCCTGCATACGCCGGATGGCCTCATCCACGTCCATGCCTTCCACCAGGCGCGAGATGCCCTGGAGGTTCCCGTCGCACCCGCCGGTGACATCGACGGAGACGATCTTGTTATCCTCCACTTCTATTTCCATCAGCCGCGAGCAGACGCCCCGCGGACGGTATGTGATCTTCATAACATTGCCTCCCCACATTGTTTTTTTACAATATATCACGTTGCGGGGCCTATTTCAAGTTGCGGCGGCGCGGATTTTATAGTACAATCCCTGTGTAAAACCAGATCAACAGGGGAGAAAACTATGAAACTGATCATTGCATCCAACAACGCCCACAAGCTGACGGAGATGAAAGCGATCCTTGCACCCTTCTTTGACGATGTGCAGTCCATGCGCGAGGCCGGGATCGAGCACGAGACTGTCGAGGACGGCACCACCTTTATGGAAAACGCCGTCAAGAAGGCGAAGGAACTGGCGGAGATCTCCGGCTGCTGCGCCATCGCGGATGACAGCGGCCTGTGCGTTGACGCGCTCGACGGCGCGCCGGGCATCTATTCCGCACGCTTTTCCGGTGTGCACGGGGATGACAAGGCCAACAACCGCCTGCTGCTCGAAAAGCTTGAAAACGTCACCGAGCGCGGTGCGCACTATACCTGCGCCATCGCGCTGGTGTGGCCGGACGGGCACATGCTCACGGCAGAGGACTATCTTTACGGTGAGATCGCGCATGACGAGCGGGGAACCAACGGCTTCGGCTATGATCCGCTGTTCATCCTTCCCGAGCGGGGCTTGCGCACCGCCGAGATCAGCAGTGAGGAAAAGAACAGCATCAGCCACCGGGGCAAAGCCCTGCGCAAGCTTGTGGAAAAACTGGAGGCACAGGCATAAAAAAACAGCCGGGAAACAAAAGTGTTCCCGGCTGCTCTGCGTTAACAGGTGGGTGTGAATTTCTGCCTGGTCTGCTGGACCTTCTGCTCGGGGGCGGTGTCGGTCTGGTACCAGCCCTTGGCGGTCATCTGCTGATACAGGCTGTCGCCCATGGACAGGGCGTCGTCAAAGGCGGCGGAGAAGGTCTGCCGCACCTTCTGCGTGCTGGATTCGATCGCGCCGTGCATATAGAGATCACAGACGCCCTTGGCGTCGAGAAGCAGGCCTTCCATGATGCATTTGTCGTCCATCTCTTTCACCTCACACAAGATCGTAAAACTGCTGATACACCTGGCGGTGACGCTGTGCCATCTGCTGCACCTGCGTGCGCAGGGAGTTGTCCTGCAGCTCTTTTGCGGCGTTTTCAAACTGTGTCGCCAGAAGCTGCGCATGGGACAGCGCGTCGTCCACGTAGAGAAGTTCTTTCGTCGTCATCGAAATTCTCCTTTCCAAGATCGGGATCATCGATCCCTTTGTTGGCAGTATGCCCGAAAACAACGCAATTATGCAAATATAAACGGCGGCTCAAACGAGCCGCCGTTTTCCCCATATCATCCCTGTATCCGTTAAAGCAGCGTGCAGACCACGCCGATCAGCATGCCGACAATCAGCAGGGCAGAGGGATCAAATCTCAGATCGTCCATGGTATACTCTCCTTTGCATTTTGTTTGATGACTGTTAGACGCAGGGCAAAGGAAAAAGTTCCTGCTTTGGGAAACAATTTTGAAATTTGATCCGACCTGTATATGCCACAAAAAAGGATCTGCACTTTTCAATGCAGATCCTTCCTGTCACAGATAGCGGACGATTTCTTCCAGTGCGTATTTCGGCACAAAGTAATCGCCGTTTTCGTCGCGCCAGTAGTTTTTCTGACCGTCCCTGAGCGGGACCACCGTGCTCTTGTGGGCGGGATAGCCGAAGGCAATGCCGGTGTTCACCTGCAGGTTTTCCGGCAGTCCCAGAAATTCAGCCGTTTTACTGCGATGCAGGGTGCCGATGATGCAGCTTCCCACTCCATGGGCCCAGGCGGCAGTTGTCATGCCGGCTACGGCAATGCCCACGTCAATGTCGCTGTGGCCGGGGATCGAAGTATCCTGCAGCACAACGACGTATAGGGTGGGGCGCTGCTCCGGCACCGGAGTCCCGGCTCCGTTCGGAATGGCGGCCGCCCATTTGGTCAGCTCACAGAGCTTTGCTACATCCTCCGGCTTCTGTGCCACGACAAAGTGAAGGCTCTGACGGTTTGCGCCGCAGTTTGCAAGCCGCGCTGCCTCCAGAATGTCCTGAACGACCTCCCGGGGCACCGGCTCCTGCGTAAAGGCGCGGAACGTACGCCTGGTGCGCAGTATTTCCATCATGTCCATAGTGTTGCCTCCCATGACTCACTTCTTGCCGCCGCGCATCTCTTTGTACGCGACGACGATATCACGGATGCTGTAGATGAACAGCAGCAGCCCGCCGATGACGATACTGGCATAGGGCACCTGGCGCGGGGCGCGCAGGATGATGGTCGGGGCCTGAGCCTTGCTGAACAGCTCCCACGCATAGTAGAAGAATACCGCAAAGAACACTGCGTTGAAGATCGTGATGCAGAAATTCAGGATGCGGATGAATTTGGTGTCCTTGAATTTCTGCTGAAGAAGGTCGACCCGGAAGTGCGCGCCGTCGCGCATGATGAGGGCGCTGGTGAGGAAGATCATATATGCCATGCTCCACTCGACCACCTCGTCCGTCCAGGACAGGGAGATGTTGATGGGTGTGAAGCGGATGATCACGCGGAACATCAGGATGATCGCAATGAGGGCCAGGCAGCAGACCACAATGATCTTCAGTGCCTGTGCGACGATCTTGTCAAGTTTTTTCAAAAACTCCATGGCAGCCCCCTCCTAAACCAGTATGGACGGCAGCCATGTACACAAGGGCGGGATAAAGGTACACAGCAGCAAGACGATCAGGATGCCGATGACGTATGGGATAACTTCTTTTGAAAGTTCCAGCATTGGCACATCTGTCACCGATGAGACCGCATACAGGCTCATGCCTACCGGCGGCGTCAGAAGACCGATCATGGAGGCCAGCACCATGATCACGCCGAACTGAAGCTGGCTCATACCCATCTGGGCAATGATCGGCAGGAAGATGGGAGCAACAATCAGGATGACCGCCGTGCCCTCGAGGAACATACCGAGGATGAGCAGGATGAAGATGATCATCATGATGAGCGCGGTGGGGTTTGCGGTGATGGAGAGCATGCCTTCAATGACCTGGTTCGGCACGCGCTGGTGGGTCATGAAGTAGGCCAGGAAGTTTGCGATCGCGATGATGAAGAGTGTCTTGCAGCTTGTGACAATGCTGTCATACACGATCTTGAACAGGTCCTTGAACTTGACCTCGCGGTACACGACACAGCTTAAAAACAGAGCATAGAAGCAGGCGACGATGGAAGCCTCGGTGGCGGTGAACCAGCCGCTCCAGATGCCGCCGACGATGATGACGATGGTCATCAGGCTGGGGATGGCGTTGATAAAGTATTTCCAGCGGATGCTCCAGGGCATCTTGGGCTCGATGGGGTAGTGGTGCTTTACGCTGGTGTAGTAGACCCACACGCCCATGGCCACAGCCATCATGAAGCCGGGGATGAAACCCGCCGCGAAGAGCTTGCTGACCGAAGCCTCGGTGGCGCAGCTTGAGTAGACGACAAAGGCGATGGAGGGCGGGATGACGGGACCGATAGTCGAGGAGCCGGCAGTAATGCCCGCACTGAAACGGTGGGGGAAGCCGGCGTCGTCCATGGCCTTCATCTCGATCATGCCGAGGCCCGCCGCGTCCGCGACTGCCGCGCCGGACATGCCGGAGAAGATGACCGAGGAGACGATGTTCACCTGGCCCAGACCGCCGGGCCAGTGGCCGACCATGGCCTTGGCAAAGTTAAAGATACGGTCGGTGATACCGCCAGTGTTCATGAGGTTGCCGGCGAGGATGAAAAACGGGATGGCCAGCATGGTAAAGCTGGTGGTGCCGTTGTAGATACGCTGTGCCATGACGGCCAGAATGTTGCCGTAGCCGAGGCTTGCAAACATTGCGGCCGCGGTGCCGCCCATCGCCGCACACACCGGTACGCCGAGAAGCATCAGCCCGATCAGCACAACGCAGGTAATCAATGCGATCATCAGACTATCTCCTTTAATAAAGACAGCATCCTCCATCGCCCGCAGACGGGGATCCGAAAGATGCTGTCACAAGCTATGCTATTGCAAAATCACGTCACAGCCCGAGGGCGGAAAACGTTTTACTGACGAGCGTTTTCGACGATCTCCATCATGCGGTCAACCTGCTCCTGCGTCACGGCGCCGGTGGAAACCATCTTGTCGTACGCATACTGCATGTTCTCGCGGAATTCGTCGATGTTGACCTCGATGATCTGCATGCCTTCGGCAGCCAGCTTCTCAAGGTAATCAGCCTCGGAATCCTGGACGGTCTGACGCATGAAGGCGGAAGCTTCGGCGGAAGCCTTCTCGATGGCCTCGCGCTGGGTGTCGCTCAGCTTCTCCCAGAGTCTGTTGTTGATGCAGAGGTTCATGGACTCCCACTCGTGTCTGGTGAGGGTGAGGTACTTCTGCTCGCACTCCCACAGGGCGTTATTGTAGATGGTGGAGATGGGGTTCTCCTGGCCGTCGACGGTCTTCTGCTTGAGGGCGGGGATCAGCTCGCTGAAGGCGACCTGCTGGACGTTGGCACCCAGAGCTTCCATGCAGAAGATGAGCTGCTGCTCGGAGGGGGTACGGATGAGCAGGCCCTTGATCTGATCGGGATGCTCAACGGGGACCTTGGAGTTGGTCAGGCTGCGGAAGCCATACTCCCAGCTGCCGACATTGTGGATGCCCTTGGACTCGAGGGTGCCGTCGTTGACCCATTCCTTGAACTCGCCGTCAACCACGCGGTAGGCATGGGCGTAGTCGTCGTACAGGTAAGGCATGGCGACGAGGTGGTAGCGGCTGTCGTACTCGCCGAGGGTAGCCTCGCAGATCAGGCAGGCGTCGATGGCGCCGATGGAGACCTGCTCCGCCATCTCGGGGGCGTTGCCGAACTCGGAGTTGTTGTGGACCTCGACGGTGATGGTACCGCCGGAGTACTCGTTTGCCAGTTCTGCAAACTTCAGGGAAGCCGCCTGGCCGGGCTCGCCGTTGGCATTGAAGTTGCCCAGACGGATGGTCACGGGCTTGTCATCGGCAAAGGCAAAGGCCTGGCCGCAGCCCAGAACCAGGGTGCACACCAGTGCGAAGGCGAGGATTGCGGAAAGTGTTCTTTTCATGCTTGTTCCTCCTTGAAATCTTCTTTTTTCTGGTATCCCGTTCAACTGGGACGATGCTGAAAAAAGTATAGAATGCCGTATGTCATTTGTCAATGTAATTAGCGGATTTTTTAACGGTTTTTTATGGGTGTTCCACAAAATTAGTTTACATAACGAAATAAAACACAGCTTGCTCCGGGTAAAAAGACGAAGAATACCAAAGAGGTAGAGGTTGAACAGGTCCGCCACAGATAGAACGGAAATCCGTCTCCTTTACGGAACTTTTGTAATATATAGGCTTGGTAATAATTCAAAGTGAAAAGACGGAAAAGGAGAGAAAATAAAAAATCTCCACATCTTTCGATGTGGAGATTTTGGTGGACGATACAAGACTCGAACTTGTGACCTCCCGCACGTCAAGCGGATGCGCTACCAGCTGCGCCAATCGTCCGTCCCTCAAAGCCTGTTCATTATAGCGCGTATCGATCCAAAAGTCAAGCATTATTTTTCCATCAAATGAGATAATCCTGAAATGCCCAGCCTGCGGGGTAAAAACTTGCGGGGCGGAATATACTGTGTTATAATACTTTGTCATTCGCAAAAAGCCCTTTCTGACACAAATACCAACGCTCAAGGAGATTCCGATATGTCATTTCGTGCATTTCTCGCCATCTGCCTGTGCAGGCTGCTGCGCGGCTTTTCCCGGCTCGTGCACCGCGGCGGCACGGCCATGCCCGGACGCTGGGCGCTCAAGGTCTGTCCCAACCTGCTTGCTATTCTTGCCCGTGGGGTAAAGACCGTCGCCATCACGGGCACCAACGGCAAGACCACCACCGCCCGCATGATCGAGCAGGGCTTTGAAGACACCGGACTGAGCTATTTTGCCAACCGCTCGGGCGCTAACCTCATGTCCGGCATCACGACGGAGTTTGTCATGAACTCCACGCTCTTCGGCAAATGTAAAAAGAAATATGCGATCATCGAGTGTGACGAAGCCGCCGCGGTCAAGGTTTTTCCCCAGCTTGTTCCGAGGCTGGTAGTGGTCACAAACCTCTTCCGTGATCAGCTTGACCGCTACGGCGAAGTGACGCATACGCTGGAAAACATCCGCAAGGCACTGGCCGGAATTTCACAGCCGACCGAGATCCTGCTCAATGCCGACTGCTCGCTGACCGCGTCCCTTGCGGAGGACACCTTCCACAGCTACCTCTTCTTCGGCATCGACAAAGGCGCTGTGCCCTCCGGGAAGAAGAGCGAGCTTTCCGACGCAAGCCACTGCATCCGCTGCAAGACCGAGTACGAATACGACTACATTACCTACGGCCACCTGGGCGGCTTTCGCTGCCCGAAGTGCGGCTACCACCGCGAGGAAAAGCCCGAGTATGCCGTCACCGATGTGACCGAACTGCGCCCCGACGGCAGCACCATCGTCATCGGCGGTCAGCTTATGGAGCCTCGCGTGGTCGATGTCAACCTTCCTGCCCTTTATAATATTTATAATGCCATCGGCGCCATCGCGGCCATGCGGGAAATGGGAATCCCCGATGAGACGGCGATCGCGGCTTTGGGCAAGTTCAAATGCGGCTTCGGGCGCATGGAGAACTTCGTGCTCGGGAAAGGCGGGGCCAAGGTCATGCTGGTGAAAAACCCGGCGGGCTGCAACCAGGTGCTGGACTTTTTGCAGAACGTTAAGGAAAAGTTCGTTCTGGTGATCTGCCTCAACGATCGTGGGGCTGACGGCACGGACATTTCCTGGATCTGGGATGCGGACTTTGAGAAGCTGTGCGAACTGTCGGGCAGACTTGAGAAGGTGATCGTCTCCGGAGATCGTGCCCCCGACATGGCGGTGCGCGTGAAGTATGCGGGAGTCAATCCGCGCTTTGTGGAGACGGAGCGGGACTATGAGAAGCTCGTGACCGCACTTGAAAGCGAGGAGCGGCCCATCTACATGATCCCCACCTACACCGCGCTGCTGGAGCTGCGCGAAGTGTTGGTAAAACACTGCGGCGGCGACGAATTCTGGGTTTGAGGAGGTTTGGTCATGGAACTGAAAATCTGTCATTTATACCCGGACGTGCTGAACCTCTATGGCGACGGCGGCAACATCCGCTGCCTGACGCAGCGGCTCAAATGGCGCGGCATCGGGGCGAAAGTCACAAAAATGCCCATCGGTTCGAAGGAGAGCCTTGCGGGCTTTGACCTTACGTTCATCGGCGGCGGTCAGGACTTCGAGCAGGAGGTGCTGCTGGAGGATCTGCACCGGGGCCGGGACAAGGAGCTTGTGGCGGCGGTGCAGGACGGCATGACGATCCTTGCCATCTGCGGCGGGTATCAGATGCTGGGCGCCTACTACGAGACCCACGACGGCAAGCGCTGTGACTTTGTGGGCGCGCTGGATCTGTATACCGTGGGCGCAAAGACGCGCATGATCGGCAACTATATGTACAGGATGGACGAGAGGCTCGGCGGCTTTACGGTGGTGGGCTTTGAAAACCACAGCGGCAAGACCCGCCTCGGCGAGGGCCTGGAGCCGCTGGGGAAAATCCTCGCGGGCTTCGGCAACAACGGCGAGGACGGCCTGGAGGGCGCGCATTACAACAACGTATTCGGCACCTACAGCCACGGCCCGCTGCTTCCAAAAAACCCGGACTTTGCCGACCTGCTGATCCGGACGGCGCTTACACGAAAATACGGTGCCGCAGAGCTTTCGCCGCTGGACGATACACTGGAAAAGGCGGCCCACGACGAAATGTGCGCGAGACTGGAGAAGAGCGGCACCCATGAGAGAAATTGACCTGCATGTCCATACCACGGTCTCCGACGGTACCTGTACCCCGCGCGAGGCGGTGCGGCGGGCCTCCGAGCTCGGTCTGCGCGCCATGGCGATCACCGACCACGACACCATCGGCGGGCATGCCGAGGCGATGTCCGCCGGGATGGACTACGGCGTGGAGATCGTGCCGGGCATCGAGGTCAGTACAAGATACGGCGTGGCGGTGCACATCCTGGGCTATTATCTCCAGGAGCTGATCCCGCTGCTTGCCGGGATCATCAATGACCGTGACCGCCGCAATGAGAAGATCGCAGCCCTCATGGAAGCTGACGGCCTGCCGGTACACTATGAGGATATGAAGCGGCGCTTCGGCGAGGCGATCGGCCGCCCCCACTTCGGCCGCGTACTGGTGGAGCTGGGCCTTGCCGACAGTGTGAGTGACGCCTTTGCCCGCTTTCTCAGCCGGGACAGGCGCTATTTTGTCCCGCGCAGGATTGTCGACCTTGACACCTCCGTCGAGGCGATCGTGCAGTCCGGCGGCGTGCCGGTGCTGGCGCATCCCTTTCAGTATAAGATGAAGGACGCAGAACTCCGGGAGCTGATCAAACGCTGCATGGATCACGGCCTGCGGGGCATGGAGTGCCGCTACAGCGGATATGACGCGCGGCAGGTACGGTATCTGGAAAGCCTTGCGGAGGAATACGGCCTGCTCAAAACCGGCGGCAGTGACTTTCACGGTGACAACAAGCCGCTTATCAGCCTCGGCACCGGCATCCGCGGCGAGCTGGACGTGCCCTATGAGTGGCTGGAACGCCTGCACGAGGAAGCGGAGAAACTGCATAAAAAATGATGGCGAAGGATTGCCCCTCACCATCATTTTTTATTCCAGCAGCCAATTCTGCAATTCCTCCGGACTGTGGAAAATGCGCGCTGCCCCGGCATCGATAAGCTGCTCCTCGGTCCGAAAGCCCCAGCCGACCACCGCGCAGTCAAGCCCCGCGTTTCCGGAGGTGCGCAGGTCGACTTCCGTGTCGCCGACATATACGGCGTCCGCTTTGTCGACGCCCATCTCCCGCAGCGCAGCCAGCACCGCGTCCGGATTTGGTTTGCGCCGTACCGTCTCGCTCTCGCCGACGGCGGTCTCCAGAAGACCGGGGAAATGCTGTGCCGCAAGCTGCTTGACCGCTGTATCCTGCTTGTTGGAGATGACAGCCTGCTTCACCCCGGCTTCCCTCAGCTTCTGCATCAGGGGCAGGATACCGGGATAAGGCGCGGTGAGGATGGCACAGTGACTGTCATACCAGGGCTGATAGGCGTGCAGCATCTCCTCGCGCAGTTTCTCGGGTGTCCCTTCCGGGACGGCACGGGACAGGAGATAAGCCGCGCCGTTGCCGAGATAGGCCGCCACCTGCGATTTCTCCAAAAGGGGCATCCCGTAGTCGGAAAGCGTGTGGTTGACGGCGTTGGTCAGATCCGCGAGGGTGTCGAGCACCGTGCCGTCCATGTCAAATAAAACCGCTTTGTAGCGCATAACAGTTCCTCCAAAAGCTTCGAGTGAAGTAATATTACCATAAAGCATAATAAAGTGCAAACTGCTTGTACTCAACAGCGTATTCGTGATATAATACGCAAGTCAAAGCTGAACATGCGAGAGAGGTGAGAAGATGAGACACGGATGGCTGCGGCGGACGCTGATCCTATTGCTTGCGGCCGGTCTGTGCGCCGGTATGGTTTTCTATACGCGGGAAGAACCGCCTCAGCCTGAGGCCGGCAGCCTCACCCTCTGGTACGTGGAAAGCGACTGCCCGGGCACCGTGATGGAGAGTCTTCTTGCCCGCTGCCGCAAAGAGACCGGTATCCAGGTCAAAGCCAACGCCTTCGCCAAGGAGGCCCTCCTTGCCGCGGCGTTTGAAGGCACAAGCGGCACGGTGCTTGAGCTTCCCGACATGCTCTTTTGCAGTCATATGCGCGCCGGGGTGTTTGATGAACGCGGCGGCCTTGCGGAGATCGCTTCGCCCCTGCCGATCTCCGACTCCCTTGCAAATGTACGCCCGGCGGTGGGCAGGGTATTTTTCCCCATCGGATCGCGCCTGCCGGTGCTGCTCGTGAACACCTCGCTGACGGACGGGGATTTCGGCAGCTTTGAGGCGCTGCTGACTGCGGCGGGGGACGATCCCTTCCTCGGCTGTGACTGCTGGGCGGAGCTTCTGTACACCGAAGCGGCGGCAAAAGGGATCCGGCTGACGGGAGAGGTCGAGCGGGACTTTGCGAACGCCCAGGCCGCGGCGCTGTACAACAAGCTTGCGATGTCTGTATTCCGGGGCGGCCTTGTCTGGGCGGAGCATCCCGCCGAATATGTGCGGCAGGGGCTGCTGCCCTGCGCCGTCACAATGTCGACAGCGCTTTCGGGCCTGTCGGACAAAGCGCTGGATGTGCGCCTGCTGCCGCTGCCGGAGGGGGCGGATACACGCTACCCCGCGGAACTGATGGGCTTTGCGCTGCTTGACGGCGCGGACACCGCCGTCGCGGAGGCTTTCTTCCGGTGGCTCTGGAACGGCGCGTGCACCGAGGCCGCCATGGACGCCTGCCTGGCGCCGATTATCCAAACCGGTGACAGAAGTGCAGGCACGGAGCTTGGCACGTGTCTGAACACGCTGACCGAAGACCTGCCTCTTTTCCTGCCGGAGGCGGATGAGCCCTTTATACAGAACCGGGCAGCCTTTGAACAATGGCTTCGTGAGACACTTGATTTGCTCAACTGAGCTGTGCTATAATGATCATCGCATAGCGAAATCAATCGAGGATTCGATTGATTTCGTCACCAAACGACAAGTTTGGCGGCGAATGATTCAAAAAATCATTCGCGCGATGCTCATTGCAATGAATATATGGCGCCGCAGCCAGGCAGCGGCGCTGAGCAGCAAAGCTGCTCGGCGGAACGCCTTGCGGCGTTTCGCCATCATATAGTCATTATACTGAGCGCACACGCTGAATCTTCACTCTAATACTTGCGAGGTGCAAAATGGAAGGATACAGGATACTCGAAATAAAGCAGAGCGTATTTGAAAACAACGACCGTGAGGCGGATAAGCTGCGCGAGGAGCTGAAGCAGAACAAGGTCTTTCTGCTCAACCTGATGAGCTCTCCCGGCTCCGGCAAGACCACCACTCTGGGCAAGACCATTGCGGCGCTGAAGGATGAATTCCGCATCGGCGTCATGGAGGCCGACATCGACTCCGACGTGGACGCTGCCACCATTGAGAAGACCGGCGCCAAGGTCATCCAGCTCCACACCGGCGGCATGTGCCACCTGGACGCGGGCATGACCAGGCAGGGCCTCGAAGGCCTGGGCCTGGACGATGTGGACTTCGCCATCCTGGAAAACATCGGAAACCTTGTCTGCCCTGCGGAGTTTGATACCGGTTCCGTGAAAAACGCCATGATCCTCTCCGTTCCGGAAGGCCATGACAAGCCCCTCAAGTACCCGCTGATGTTCTCCATCTGCGATGTGCTGCTCATCAACAAGATCGACGTGCTGCCCTACTTCGACTTCGACATCGAAAAGTGCAAGGAGTATGTCTGGCGGCTCAACCCGAAGATGAAGATCATCCCCGTCTGCGCGAAAACAGGGGAGGGCATTGACGAGTTTGCCGACTGGCTGCGCACCGAGATCAGAGCCTGGAACGAACAGTAAAACAGGATATGAAACGGCAGGCCCGAAAGGGTCTGCCGTAATTATTTTATCGAAAGCTCTTGACCCAGTTGAGCAGGGAATCGCGGTAGACGTTGTCCGCCACGTCCTTGCGCATGCGGTCGGTCACGGGACCGTTGGCCGCAAGCTTTGCGAGGATCTCCGCCTGGAGCTCGGAGACGCTCATCTGCTCATAGGGAACGCCGGGCTTTGCACGCTCCGGCTCGGGCATGGGCTCGGAAGGCGCTGCGGCCTGTTCACTGAGCTGATGGTCAAACTGCTGCTTCACAGCCTCGTACTGCGGCCGCTCACCGCTCTGGGGTATCCAGATCTCACCGCCGTTGGGAGCGATTTCCAGATGCAGATTTCCGTTGTCGGCGTTTACGACCGCACCCGTGAGCGCGCCGCGATAGCTGCCCTCACCCCGGAGATCGAAGACGGCGGGGGAGTCTGCGTTGTTGACGGTGACGATCAGGTCCCCGCGGGCGAAGGCGAAGGCCGTCGTCGTGAGCTTGAGCTCGCGGTATTCGCCCCAGGCCAGCGCGCTTTCCCCGGCGTGGATGCGGCCGAGGGCGGTGATCAGCTCTGCGCAGGCATTGCCGCTGCTTTTCAGCGTATTCAGATCCAGACAGGGGCGCAGAGAGGCGTCAGATCCGCGCTCCTTTCTGCCCTCAATGCCGAACTCCGAGCCGTAGTAGATGGACGGAATGCCCGGCAGCGTGTACAGCAGCACATGCACCGGCAGATAATGTGCCTTGTTTCTGAGCTTTGTCATGATGCGCTCCACGTCGTGGTTGTCCACAAAGCTGTAAAGCCGCACCTGACCCAGCCCCATGTCGGACTGGCGCTTGACGGTGTGGGCGATCTCAAAATAGTTGTGGTCGTTGTGGGCGCTGAAGAGGGCCTTGTGCAGGGCGTAGTTGGTCACGGAGTTGAGCGTGTCGGCGTTTGCCCAGCGGGAGTATTCGCCGTGGATGACCTCGCCCATGAGCCAGAAGTCGGGCTTTAAGGAGCGGGCCTCCCAGCGCAGGGCGCGCATGAAGTCAAAGTCCAGCACGTCCGCCGCGTCAAGGCGCAGCCCGTCGATATCAAATTCCCGCACCCAGAAGCGCACGGTCTCCAGCAGATAGTCCCGCACCTCGGGATTGCGGACGTTCAGCTTCGCCAGCAGATTATATCCGCCCCAGTTATCGTAGGAAAAGCCGTCGTTATACTCGTTGTTGCCCCAGAAGTTCACGTTGCAGTACCAGCCGACATAGCGGCTGCGCTCGCGGTTTTCGCGGATATCGCGGAAGGCGAAGAAGTCGCGCCCCGTGTGGTTGAACACGCCGTCGAGGATCACGCGCACGCCCGCCTCATGACAGCGCTTTACAAAGGCTTTGAGATCGTCGTTCGTGCCGAGGCGGCTGTCGAGCTTCCGGTAATCGGTGGTGTCGTAGCCGTGACTTGCAGACTCGAACAGCGGCCCGATGTATAGACCCGTGCAGCCGAGGGCGTTTATATGTTCGATCCAGGGAATCAGGTCATTCAGACGGTGTACCGGCTCCCCGTACGGGTTCTGCTCCGGTGCGCCGCAAAGCCCCAGCGGATAGATGTGATAGAATACTGCTTCGTCATACCATGCCATCGTATAATCTCCAATCGTTCGGGCACGCAATCGGGAAAGACCGCACCCGGAAGTTTCACGGTATTATAGCAGAATCTTTGCTGTCTGCCAAGTCCCGCCCGGCGCCGCACCTCTTCCGCAGGAAGAGAAGGCGGGGGAAGGACCTGAACAGTGAGGGTAGACTTTGACAGTTAATACAAAAAATCAAATATTCTGCTGGACATATCTGTACAGATATGATATCTTAAAACGTGTTGATAACAGACGAAAGAAACAGGGACGAAGGGAGAACTGCCCACGTCCGCAGATCAGAAAACGTGCGAATGAAGGAGAATGAATATGTCTGTTAAGAAGACAGCCGCTGAGAAAACCGAAAAAGCGGCGGCGGTCGAAAAGGCTGCCGCAGAAAATAAAGCCGAGGCTGCCCCTGCTGTCGAGGCTGCACCTGCCCCCAAAGCGGCCCCGCTTATCGAGGAAGCGCGTTCCGCGGAAGAAGTACCTGCCACTGAGACGGCTCCCGCAGAGGAGCCGAAAGTCGAAGAATATATTACGGAGGAAGAAAAAGTGGACGAACCTGTTGTTGACCTGCCGCAGCCGCGCCGCAGCGTGGCCTTTATCGGCTCAGAGTGCTACCCCTTCATCAAGACCGGCGGTCTGGGCGATGTGATGTACGCCCTGCCCAAGGCCCTCATCAAGCAGAACTGTGATGTCAAGGTCATTCTGCCCCGCTATGCCTGCATCCCGCAGAAGTACCAGGAGAAGATGGTCTATCGCGGCGAATTCATGATGGACCTGTGCTCCGACGGGCGCAGCTTCTATGTGGGCATCATGGAATACGTGTGCGACGGTGTTGTCTATGACTTCATCGACAACAACGACTTCTTCAGCTGGGGCAACCCCTACACCGACCTCGTGCGCGACATTCCCAAGTACTGCTACTTTGCCAAGGCGGCACTGGCGGCCCTGAACTACATGGACTGGATCCCCGACGTGATCCACTGCCACGACTGGCAGGCGGCGCTGGTACCCGTGTATCTGCGCACGCTCTTTGCCAATTCCCCCGTGGGCCGCGCCAAGAGCATGATCACCATCCACAATCTGCGCTTCCAGGGCATCTACAACATCCCCACCCTCCAGTACTGGACGGGCCTGCCCGGCTATGTGTTCGGCTACGGCTTCATGAAGCAGGGCTATGAGGACGCCAATATGCTCAAGGGCGGTCTTGCCTACGCCGATATGATCACCACCGTCTCGAACACCTATGCCTGGGAGATCCAGACGCCCTTCTACGGCGAGAACCTGGATGCCCACCTGCGCCACCATTCCGGCAAGCTGCGCGGCATCGTCAACGGCATCGACGTGGACATCTGGAACAGTGCAACCGACAAGCTCCTGCCCGCGCCCTATGATATCAACAACGCCATCGAGCAGAAGAAGGCCAACAAGCGCGCCCTGCAGGAGGCCCTGGGCCTGGAGCAGGACGAGAACAAGATGGTCATCGGCCTCATCTCCCGCCTGACCGACCAGAAGGGCCTGGACCTGGTCAACGCCGTGTTCCAGCAGTTTATCGACGGCAACACCCAGATCGTCGTCCTCGGCACCGGCGACAGCCGCTATGAGGATGCCTTCCGCTGGTACGAAAGCCAGAACCGCGGCACCGTCTGCTCCTACATCTCCTACAACGAGGGGCTGGCTCACCAGATCTATGCCGGTGCCGACGCCCTGCTGGTGCCGAGCCTCTTCGAGCCCTGCGGCCTGACGCAGCTCATCGCCATGCGCTACGGCACCGTGCCCGTGGTGCGCGAGACCGGCGGCCTCAAGGATACCGTGCAGCCCTACAACGCCTTCACCAACGAGGGCAACGGCTTCACCTTCGACCGCTATGAGGCGGGCCTGCTGCTCGACGCCGTCAACCGTGCCAAGACCCTGTACTTCACCGAGCGCGAGCGCTGGGATGAGATGGTGCAGCGCAACATGGCCAAGGACGTCTCCTGGGAGAACTCCGCCAAGCAGTACCGGGACCTGTACCTCCAGCTCAAACCGTAAGACAAAACAAGACTGTATCCCCACCGGGAGGCGTCAGCCTCCCGGTGTTTTGCTGCCAAAAATCCTTTGCATTTTCTTTGAGGCTTGTGATATAATACAAAATCCTGAAATATCGCAGAAAATTCATGCTTTGTTTATAATTGCGTGATATCATATCGCCCCGAAGGATGGATGCAAAATGAAAGATAAAAAAACACCGTGGATATATAAGGTGATCTATTATCTCGTGTGGCTCTTTTCGCCGAAGTATACGCTCGTCGGCGCGGAGAAGCTGCCGAAAGATCCCTGCGTCATCGTGGGTAACCACAGCCAGATGTACGGTCCCATCGCGGGAGAGATGTATATCCCCGGCAGGCACTATGTCTGGTGTATCGGACAGCTCATGCATAAAGAAGAGGTCGCGGATTATGCCTTCCAGGACTTCTGGTCGGGCAAGCCCAAATCGGTGCGCTGGTTTTTCAGGCTCTTGAGCCGCCTCATTCCGCCGCTGTCGGTGCTGATCTTCAATAACGCCCACACCGTCCCGGTCTACCACGATACGCGCCTCATTACCACCTACCGCGAATCCATTGAGCTCATGAAGCAGGGCAACAGCATGGTCATCTTCCCGGAGCATTATGACGAGCACAACAACATTGTCCACGACTTCCAGGATAAATTCATTGACCTTGCCCGTTTTTATTATAAGAAGACCGGCGTGGAGCTGAGCTTTGTGCCCATGTATCTCGCGCCGAGGCTCAAGACCATGTTCTTCGGAGATCCGGTGCGTTTTCACCATGACGCTCCCATCGCCGACGAGCGCAGGCGTATCTGCAACGCGCTGATGGATGCCATCACCGACATCGCGGTGGCCCAGCCGGAGCATACGGTCATTCCGTACCCCAATATCCCCAAGCGGCTCTATCCGAAAAACATCCCCCTGGAGGTCTATACCGATGAAAAAACAGCCGTATGATTACAGCGGCTTTTCCCTGCGGCGCTTAAACGAGCCGCGCTATGCCCACGCAAAGCTGCTGGGCGGCTGGATCGCCTATTTCTGCCTCTATTTCATTACGGAAAATCTGATCCCGGCGTCGCGCTGCACCCCGATCCACTGCGCACTTGACGACCTGATCCCGTTCAACGAATATTTTGTCTTCTTCTATGTGGGCTGGTATCTGCTCTGCTTCGGTTCTCTGGCCTACACCTTTTTCTATGATGTGCCGGCGTTCAAAAAACTGCAGACCTTCATCATGATCACCCAGGCGATCGCCATGTTCTGCTACATCGTCTGGCCCAGCCGTCAGGATCTGCGGCCCGAGGTGTTCCCGCGTGAGAACATCCTGACCGCCCTGATGGGCTTTATCTACTCCTTCGACACCAGCACCGGCGTGTGTCCGTCGCTCCATGTGGCATATTCCATGGGGATTTTATCCGTGGGCCTCAAGGACAGGGATCTCGCGCCCGGCTGGAAAATCGCCCTCACAGTTTTCGTTCTCGGGATCTGCGCCGCCGTCTGTTTTGTCAAGCAGCATTCGGCTGTCGACGTGGCGGCCGCTTTACCTGTGAGCCTGTTTGCCGAGATTGTGCTCTTCAGCAAAGACTACTGGCTGCCGAGATTCCGGGGAGAAGCAGCCTGAACGAAAACCGCATACCATAAGGATGTGACGCCCTCGCGCCGCATCCTTTTGACATTTCGCCCTTGTTTGCAGGAGGTAACTGCTATGGAACAGACCGTGGATTTTGAAAAGACCGCCACAAGGGTCTCGCTGGTGAGTGTGGCGGGCAACACCGTCCTGTCCTTGCTGAAACTGCTGGCGGGCATCCTGGCCCACTCCGGCGCCATGATCAGCGACGCGGTGCATTCGGCCTCCGACGTGTTCAGCAGCTTCATTGTCATCATCGGCGTGAAGCTCTCCGTCAAAGCCGCCGACAAGGAGCACCCCTACGGGCATGAGCGCTTTGAGTGTGTGGCGGCCATCGTCCTCGCCGCCGTACTGACGATGACGGGCATGCTGATCGGGTACCGCGCCTATGAGACCATCCGTTCCGGGAGCGAGGCACAGACCATGCCGGGGATTCTGGCTCTCCTTGCCGCCGTTGTTTCGATTGCCGCCAAGGAGGCCATGTACTGGTACACCCGCTTTTACGCCAAGCGCCTCAACTCCACCTCCCTCATGGCAAATGCCTGGCATCATCGCTCGGATGCGCTGTCCTCCGTGGGCGCCCTCATCGGCATTGCGGGTGCGCGGCTGGGATATCCGGTCATGGAGCCGATCGCAAGCCTGGTGATTTGCCTCTTCATTCTCAAGGCTGCCTATGACATTTTCCGGGACGCCACCGCCAAGATGGTGGACCACGCCTGTGACGCGGAGACGGAGCAGCGCCTTGCCGACTGTGTACGCGAAGAGCCTTCGGTGCTCGGCATCGACAGTCTCCAGACCCGGGAGTTCGGCAGCCGCATCTATGTGGATCTGGAGATCCGCCTGGACGAGGGGCTGAGCCTTGTGGAGGCCCACGCCATTGCCGAGCGGGTGCACGAGCGCATCGAGCGGGAATTTCCCAGCGTCAAGCACATCATGGTACATGTAAACCCCGACGAAAAAAACTGAAAATTCTATCCCCCCGGGGGGCTTGTGCGGAGAACCGATCGCGGTTATACTGTGTACGATGCATCGAATCACTTGACCAAAGAGAGGTGCTCCCCATGCATATGGCAGACGCTCTGCTGGCCCCCGCTGTCGCGGCGACCATGTATGTTGCCTCCGGCACGGCTGCCGGTATCTCCGTACATAAACTGAAAAAGGACGACGAACCCCAGAAGCTGCCCACCATGGCGGTCACGGCCGCGCTGGTCTTTGCCGGGCAGATGATCAACTATACCATTCCCGGCACCGGCTCCTCCGGCCACATGTGCGGCGGTATGCTGCTGTCCGCGCTGCTGGGCCCCCAGGCGGGCTTCCTGTCCATGATCGTGATTTTGACGATCCAGTGTCTTTTCTTTGCCGACGGCGGTCTGCTGGCCCTGGGGGCGAACGTCTGGAACATGGCGTTTTACGGCTGCTTCGTCGGCTATTACCTGATTTGGCGGCCCATCGTGTCGAGCCGCTGGTTCGGTGAGGGGAAAAACGCCCGGCGCCTGCGCGTTGCCGCCGCGTCCATCCTCGGCTGTGTGATCACCCTCCAGCTCGGCGCGTTTTCCGTTGTGCTGGAGACCTCCCTCTCGGGCATCGCGGAGCTGCCCTTCGGTGCCTTCGTCGCTCTGATGCAGCCCATCCATCTTGCCATTGGCCTGGTGGAGGGCCTGATCACCACGGCGGTGCTGCTGTTTGTATACGAGTCCCGGCCGGAGCTTTTGCAGGGGATGGATGCCGCCCCCGTCGCGGCAAAGCATTCCCTCGGAACGACCGTTGCCATCCTCGCGGTGGTCGCCCTGGTGGTGGGCGGCGGGCTGAGCCTGCTGGCAAGCTCCAATCCCGACGGGCTGGAGTGGGCGCTCTTCGGCAATGCCGAGGCGGGCTATGCCGAAAACATGGGCCTGGATGAGGAGAACTTCGGCGTCTCCAGCGCCGCCGCAGACAAGGCGGCGAGTATTCAGGAGGCCACCGCTGTCTTGCCGGACTATGCCTTTTCCGGCAGCGACGCCCCTGTCGGCACTACGGTGTCCGGCGTCGTGGGCTCGGCGATGGTGGCAGGAGTCGCGCTGCTGATTTGCTTTGCGGGCGGCTTCTTCCGCAGGAAAGCACATAAAGCCTGAAATCGTTTCACAAAAAAACGCAAGGGGCTGTGAGGTTCACAGCCCCTTATCCCTATGTATGACAGGACAACGCTATGAACAAAATGGAAAAGGCGCTGCATGAGCTTTCCGAGATGGACGAGCTGGCGGCGCTGGATTCGCCCGTCCACCGGCTGCACCCGGCGGCGAAGCTGCTTACGACAATTGCATATATCGTCCTGGTCGTCTCCTTCGACAAGTATGATCTGGACGGGCTGATCCCCATGCTGCTCTGGCCGGTACTGCTGTTTCAGATCAGCGGCATCCCCGTGCGCACCTGCTTTTACAAGCTGCGTATCGTGCTGCCGCTGGTGATGGCGGTCGGCCTCTTCAATCCGTTTTTTGACCGGACCCCACTCCTGACGCTCGGTGCGGTGCGAGTATCGGGCGGCGTTATCTCCATGCTGACGCTGATGGGCAAGGGCGTATTGTGCCTGATGGCGTCGTTCCTGCTGATGGCGACGACACCCATCGACTCCCTGTGCGCCGCTTTGCGCAGGCTCCACGTGCCCGGCCTGATTGTCACGCTCCTCCTGCTGACCTACCGCTATGTGGGTGTCATGACCGAGGAACTGGCTGTCATGACCGACGCCTACCATCTGCGCGCGCCGGGGCAGAAGGGCATCCACATCTCTGCCTGGGGTTCGTTTCTGGGCCAGCTCCTCCTGCGCAGCATGGACCGGGCCCAGGAGCTGTACAGCAGTATGCTCCTTCGCGGCTATCATGAACATTTTCATTATGCGCCCATGGGTGCCTTTACGGGACGGGACGGCGCGTATATGCTGGTGTGTATCGCGGCGCTGGTGCTCCTGCGCTTTGCGCCGGTCACCCAGTGGATCGGAAGCCTGATGGTGAGGTGAACGGGATGATCGAGTTTCAAAATGTAAGCTTTTCTTATGAAAAGTCCAGGCCTGTGATCCGTGACCTGTCTTTCCGCGTTGCGGAAGGGGAGAGCGTGGGCCTCATCGGGGCCAACGGCGCGGGTAAGTCCACGGTTATGAAGCTGCTGCTGGGACTATTGGCGGGCGAGGGACAGATCCTGGTGGATGGGACGGCGGTGACAAAGCAGAGCCTGCCGGAGGTCCGGCGCAAGCTGGGCTTCGTGCTGCAAAACTCCGACAACCAGATGTTCATGCCCACGGTGTATGAGGATATGATCTTCGCGCCCCTCAACTACGGCCTGAGCCGGGAAGAGACGGAGGCACGCGTGGACAGGGTGCTGCGGGAGCTGGGGCTTGAAGACTTGAAACACCGGCACAACCACCGCATCTCCGGCGGCGAAAAGCGCATGGCCGCTATCGCCACCATCCTTGCCATGGAGCCGGAGGTGATCCTCATGGATGAACCTACCTCGGCCCTCGATCCCTGCAACCGCCGTGTGGTCATCAACACCATCCGCTCCCTTCCGCAAACGAAGATCATCACCTCCCACGACCTGGACATGATCCTGGACACCTGCGACCGGGTGATCCTGCTCAGTCACGGCGAGATCGCCGCCGACGGCCCGGCGGATACCATTCTGCGCGACAGGGCGCTGCTGGAGGCAAACCGTATGGAGCTGCCCCTGCGCCTGCAGGACTGACAATGAAAAAGGCAAAGGGTTTCAAGATTGAAATCCTTTGCCTTTTTTCTATTTTTACCTATCGCATTTGTGCGTGCAATTGGCACAGTCGTGGCTGCAGGAATTGCAGTCGTGGCAGCCTCCCGCTTTGCCGCTCCTTATCGCGCGCACGGCGAAGTAAATCATCACGCCTACCAGCGCGAGGATGAGGATATCCCAGACATTCATCCGCTCACCCCAAACCCAGCGCAAGGCCGATCAGCCGCACGATGAGCGCCGCGATCCAGGCAACGAAGCACTGCCACAGTACCACATACACGGCCCATTTCCCGCCGAGCTCGCGCTTGATGGAGGCGATGGCCGCCACACAGGGAGTATAGAGCAGGCTGAACACCAGCAGGGATGCCGCCGTGAGGGATGAGATCGCCGCGCCGACGCCCTGCCCGGCAAACAGGATCTCCATCACGGACACCACACTCTCCTTGGCCATAAAACCGCTGATGAGCGAGGTGACGATGCGCCAGTCGCCGAGACCGACAGGGATGAACAACGGCGCGAGCAGGCCCGACACCGCGGCGAGGATGCTGTCATGGGAATTGGCGACGAGGTTGAAGCGGAAGTCAAAGCTCTTGAGGAACCACACCACAATGGTGGCAATCAGAATGACCGAGAAGGCGCGCTGCAGAAAGTCCTTGGCCTTCTCCCACAGAAGCTGCATGACGTTGCGGGTGCTCGGCAGGCGGTAGTTCGGCAGCTCCATCACGAAGGGAACCGCCTCCCCCTTGAAGAGTGTCTTCTTATAAAGCAGCGCCGCCAGGATGCCCATCAGGATGCCGAGAATATACAGCCCCGTGATGATGAGCCAACTGTTGCGCGGGAAAAAGGCGCTGACAAAAAAGCTGTAGATCGGCAGCTTCGCCGTGCAGGACATGAAGGGAGTCAGCAGGATGGTCATGCGACGGTCGCGGTCACTCGGCAGGGTGCGGGTGGACATGACTGCCGGCACCGTACAGCCGAAGCCGATGAGCATGGGCACGATGCTGCGCCCCGAAAGGCCGATGCGGCGCAGAAGCTTGTCCATCACGAAGGCAACCCTGGCAATGTAGCCGCTGTCCTCAAGAATGGACAGGAAGAAAAACAGCAGCACAATCAGCGGCAGAAAGCTCACCACACTGCCCACACCCTCAAAGATGCCGCCGAGCACAAGGCTCTGAATCGCGGCGTTGACATGGCCGGCCTCCATGGCGCGCCCGGCAAGTCCGGCCAGCGCGTCGATGCCCTGGGCCAGCAGGTCCTGGAAAAAGGGGCCGATGAGGAAGAAGGTCAGGAAGAACACCAGCGCCATGATGCCGATGAAAACCGGGATGGCGGTGTATTTGCCGGTCAGTACCCGGTCAAGCCGCTCGCTGCGCTTGTGCTCGCGGCTCTCGCGCGGCTTGATGACGCAGGCGTCGCACACCTTGCTGATGTAGTCAAAGCGCATGTCCGCGATGGCAGCGCTGCGGTCGAGCTCGCGCTCGGCCTCCATCTGCAGGACAATGTGCTCAAGCATTTCCTTTTCGTTCTGGTCAAGCGCCAACTGCTCGAGAACGCGCTCGTCTCCCTCAATGAGTTTGGAGGCCGCAAAGCGCACCGGCAGCCCCGCGCGCTCGGCGTGGTCCTCAATGAGGTGGCTTACTGCGTGCAGCGCCCTGTGCACCGCACCGCCGTGATCGGTGGCGCTGCAGAAGTCCTGCCGCAGCGGCTTTTCCTGATATTTCGCGATGTGCACCGCGTGGCGCACCAGCTCGTCGACACCGTGGTTCTTCGCCGCCGAGATGGGAACCACCGGCACGCCCAGCATGGACTCCATGCGGTTTACATCCACGGTGCCGCCGTTGCCGGTCAGCTCATCCATCATGTTCAGCGCCACCACCATCGGCACGTTCATTTCCAGAAGCTGCATCGTGAGGTAGAGGTTTCGCTCCACATTTGTGGCGTCGACGATATTGATGATGGCCTTCGGTTTTGACTTGATCACAAAGTCGCGGGACACCAGTTCCTCACTCGAGTATGGCGACATGGAATAGATGCCCGGCAGGTCGGTGATGGTGGTATCCGCGTGGCCGCGGATGACACCGTCCTTGCGGTCCACCGTCACGCCGGGGAAGTTGCCCACATGCTGGTTGGAGCCCGTAAGCTGGTTAAAGAGCGTGGTCTTGCCGCTGTTCTGGTTGCCCACCAGCGCAAAGCTCAGCGTGGTCCCCTCCGGCAGGGGATCGCCCGTTCCCTTTGGGTGGAACTTGCCCTCCTCGCCGAGACCGGGGTGCGCGGCTGGCTTGCGCTTGGCATCGCCCTGCTCACGCACGGGGGTCGTCTCAATGGGCTCGATGCCGATCTTCTCTGCGTCGGCCAGGCGCAGCGTCAGCTCGTAACCGTGCAGGCGCAGCTCCATCGGATCGCCCATGGGGGCCAGCTTGATCAGCGTCACTTCAACGCCGGGGATCAGGCCCATGTCCAGAAAGTGCTGGCGCAGCGCCCCTTCTCCGCCGATGGTCACAACACGGGCACTCTGTCCGGGCTTTAGTTCGTTCAGTTTCATGTTTCTCTCTTTTCTCTATGTTGTGTTAGCTTTCCCTATTATATCAGCAAAAAGATCCTTGTAAAGCAATTAGCAAATGCTAACATGAACTTTTTCGACGAAGTTCGAAAGCGCTTGACAAAAAGTCCTCTCTGTATTAACGTACTAATCACTTAATACGATAATACAGGGAGGACTTGCTTTGCTTTGGCATTTCAACAATGAGCTGCCGATCTATACGCAGCTTGTGGAACAGATCCGGCGCGCCATCGCGGCGGGAGAACTGGAACCCGGGGCGCGGCTTGCCTCGGTGCGGGATCTGTCGCTGGAGGCCGGGGTCAACCCCAACACCATGCAGCGCGCCATGCAGCAGCTCGAGCGGGAGGGGCTTGTGTACGCCCAGCGCAGCAGCGGCCGCTTCGTTACGGAGGACACGGCGGTGATCGGCAGGGCGCGGGAAAAGCTCGCTTTTGAGCATGTGCGCCTCTACCGGGCGGAGATGAAGAGCCTCGGCTTTTCCGAGAGAGAGATGATCTCGCTGCTCGAGAGCAGCGGAGAGGAGAATAACAATGGACTGTTGTCTTGAATGCAAGGGCCTGAGCAAGCGCTTCGGCGTAAAGACGGCGCTTGACGGGGTGAATCTCAGCATCGCGCCGGGGCGCGTGGTGGGCCTGCTGGGCCCCAACGGCAGCGGCAAGACCACACTCATCAAGCTTGTAAACGGCCTGCTCACGCCCACAGCGGGGGAGGTCACCATCTGCGGCTTTCAGCCGGGGAAGGAGAGCAAGGCGCTCGTGAGCTATCTGCCCGACCGGCCCTGCCTGCCGGAGTGGATGAGCGCAAAGCAGCTCATGGACTTTTACGGCGATTTCTACGCCGATTTTGACCGGCAGAAGGCGACGGACATGCTCGCGCGCCTCGGCCTTTCACAGGAGCAGAAGGTCAGTCAGATGTCCAAGGGCATGAAGGAAAAAGTGCAGCTCATCCTGGTCATGAGCCGCGAAGCCAAGCTCTACCTGCTTGACGAGCCCATCGGCGGCGTCGACCCCGCCACGCGCGACTATATCCTTGACACCATCATCCGCAACTACAGCGAGGACGCGAGCGTGGTGATCTCCACCCACTTGATCTCTGATGTGGAAAATGTGCTGGACGATGTGATCTTCCTGCGTGAAGGCAAGGTCACCATGCAGGCGAGTGTCGACGATCTCCGCGAGCAGTACGGCAAGAGTGTCGACGCGCTTTTCCGGGAGGTGTTCAGATGTTAGGGAAATTGATCAAGCACGAGTTTCGCGCGACCGGGCGCATCATGCTGCCGCTGTTTCTCGCGGTGCTGATCCTCTCCGCGTTCGCGGGGCTCTCGATCCACGGTTTCGAGAGAGCCAGGGATGTGCGTATTCTCCAGGCCATGTACGGCACGACCATCAGCGTCTTCTTCCTCAGCCTCTTTGCCGTGGCGGTGGTGGCGGTGGTGCTGATGATCCAGCGCTTCTATAAGAGCCTGCTGCGCGACGAGGGCTATATCTCCATGACCTTGCCCGTATCGGTGGACGCGCACATCTGGGCAAAGCTCCTCACGTCCTTTGCCTGGTTTGCCCTCGAGGTGCTTTTGAGCGCGATTGCCCTGGTCATCGTCCTGTCCATCAACGTGAGCCTCAGAGAAGAATTGTGGATCTGGGACATGTTTGAAGACTTCCGCTATTATTTTAGAGACATCCACGGCTTCAACGCAGTCCGCTATGGGCTTGAGTATCTTGTCCTGGGCTTTCTCGGAGCCTGTGCGTTCTGCCTGCGCTGCTATGCGTCCATGGCCATTGGCCACAGCGCAGCCGACCACAAGCTGCTCCTGTCCTTTGTGACGTGGATCGCCATCGGCGTGGCCCTGCGCATGATCGGAAGCGTCATCTTTGCGGGGCTCGTTTTCTCCGACGCGTACTTAAACTATCTGGACATCTTTGCTTTCGAGGCGGACAATACCACGCACCTGTTCCTCCTCGTGTCAATATTGGGCTTTGCCCTGCAGGACGTGGTCTTCTATGTCCTGACCCGGTACTTTATGAAAAACAAGCTCAACCTGCCATAAGCACAACGAAAGCCCCCGCCAAATCGGCGGGGGCTTTCGTTATAACTTTGTCTCCACGTCCGCCATTGGCGGACGTAAGCGGGCGGATGCCCGCACTTGGCATACCTTGTATGTCAAGTGGAGACGACGTTGCAACGGTATCTCCGAAAAACACATGTTCTCATGTGTTTTTCCTGCAAAACGTTGTTTTGCAGACACGCATTTCATGCGTGTGGAGATTTAGTTATACGATCTCCTTGTACATCGCGGGGGCGTCGGACTTGGAGACATTGTCGGCCACCTGGGTGACCTCCACCTTCAGCGTGCGCTGGCCGAAGGCAATCTCCAGCACGTCGCCTACCTTGACCTGATAGCTGGCCTTGGCCTGGCGGCCGTTGACCAGGATGCGGTCGGCGTCGCAGGCGTCGTTTGCCACGCTGCGCCGCTTGATGAGACGCGAGACCTTTAAGTATTTGTCTAAACGCATATTGTACCTCTTTAGCAAAAGACCGCCCTTCCGAACGGAGAGGCGGTCTTTATATAGCGGCGCTGCTTACTTGGCGACAGCGTCCTTGAGGGCCTTGCCGGCCTTGAAGGCGGGAACACGGCTTGCAGGGATCTCGATCTCTTCCTTGGTTCTGGGGTTGCGGCCGACGCGGGCGTTGCGGGTCTTGGTCTCGAAAGAGCCAAAGCCGACGAGCTGAACCTTGCCGCCCTCAACGAGCTCGGCGGAGATGGCGTCAAACGCGGCGTTGACGGCCTTCTCGCTGTCCTTCTTGGAAAGACCGGTCTTTTCAGCGACTGCAGCGACTAATTCTGCCTTATTCATAGTTTGATTCCTCCTGAATGATATATGGCTAAAATGCCATGGTATGGTGAGTTTTCCCGCATTTGGGGCGGATTACTCATGATTTTATACGGCCTGAAAAACATACACGGGCCGTGAGCAAATAGACTGTATCATACTTCTGCATATTTCGCAAGTACTATTTGTATTTTTTTAAGGATTTATGCCGTTTTTTAACGCATATGAAGGATTCGCGCGATCTTTTCGCCGCCGGGAATGAGTTTCATATCCTCTTTGGTGACGGCTTTGAACACAATGGCGGTGATGAGATACACGACGACGGCCGCCCCGATCGCCGCGCACATGGCAATCAGTGTGCCGATCCGGTGACTGCCCATCAACGCCCGCTGGCACAGCCCGTAGACACCCCAGGCGGTCAGCCCCATGAGGGCGCTTGCGGCCACGGGACCGGTGAACACGCGCAGAAGGCGCGGCCGATGGGAGAGCGTGCGGCACATGAACACGTAGTCCATCGCGGCCATGGCGCAGTAGCTGCACAGGGTACCCACCGGGGCGCCGTAAATGTTGATGTCGCGGCGCGCAACGAGAAACCAGTTGATGACGATTTTGATGATGCCGCCGGTAATTAGGGTCACCATTGTGAGCTTTTCACGGCCGGAGGCCTGGAGAATCGCGTTCTCCATCAGTACCAGGCACACAAAGAAGGAGGCAATACCCATGACCTGCAGAAGGCCGGCGCCGGCCAGGTGGCTGCCGGGGTAGAGCACATCCATGATGGGCCTTGCCAGCACCGCAAGGCCGACGCCCATGGGGATGGCAAGAAAGGCGGAGATGCGCATGGAATCCTCGGACACAATGCCGGCGGTCTTCCTGTCGCCTTTGGCAAGGGCACCGGAGATGGCCGGGACGATGGAGATGGTGAGCGGCGTGATGAAGGCGGCGGGCAGGTTAAAAAGCGTCTGCGCCTTGCCGTACACGCCGTAGAGAACCTTGGCCTCCCGGTAGGAAAAGCCCGCCGCGCTCTGGAGCCGGTTCATGCAGAGCTTGGAGTCCACGCTGTTGAGAAGCGCCATGATGCAGGCCCCGGTGGCGATGGGGATGCCGATGGAGAGAATGTCCTTGACGATCTTCATCGCGGGATCGACCAGATCATCATCGCCCGGGATGTCGTTGGGGTCGATGCCGCCGGTGTAGGGCGCGGCGAGGACGGAGTAGTGCCGGTGCTTGTAGATGATCATATAGGCAAGCGAAACCGCCGAGCCGATGGACACGCCGAAGATCGCCCCCGCAGAGCCCATGGGCAGTGACATCGGGTCACCGGGCCTGTAGGAGTGCAGCACCAGCTCCGCGATCACGAGGCCGGAGACCACCTTGAAGAAGACCTCCAGTACCTCGTCCACGGTGGTGGGCAGCATGTTGCCGTTGCCCTGGCAGTAGCCGCGGTAGGCCGACACAATGCACACCAGCAGAATTGCCGGGGCCATGGCGCGCACACTGGGCGCGGCGTCCGGGTTTTCCAGGTACTCCGCTGCAAGCCACTGGGGGAAACAGAACATGATGAGCGCGAAGATAAGGCCGATCACCGTAAAGGTGACGAGCGCCACGCGGAAGGTCTTTTCCTCCTGCTTTGCCCGGCCGTTTGCGTCCGCCTCCGCGACGAGACGAGACAGTGCCACGGGCAGACCCGCGGTTGCGAGGGTGAAGAAAATGAAGTAAATGCTGTAGGCGCCCATGAACATCGAGTAGCCCTCATCCCCCAGAATGTTGCCCAGGGGGATCTTGTAGAAGAAGCCGAGGATCTTCATGATGATCACACCGATCGTGAGGATCGCCGCGCCGTGCATGTAGTTTTGACCTTTGGTTTTAGCCATTCAAGCCTCCATGATAAACCGAATAATTGAAAGCTTTTAACCCGAATGATAGTAAATTCGTTTTTGGGGCAGCTTTGCCGCTCCAAAAACACCCTGAGCCGAGCCATGCGAGGCCTCGCGCCGATCAAATGCGGCGTGTCACGCACCGCCGTGTGCGATAAGCGCGAGTGTCTCAATTGCGAATCAAATTCGCAATTGATTATATTTCCTCAAGCAGGCACCGCGCCGCGTGGACGCCGCTGGCGGATGCGTGGGAGAGGGAGTGGGTCACGCCGGAGCAGTCGCCGATAACATAGAGACCGGGGCAGCAGGTCTGAAGGTTTTCGTCGATCTCAACCTCCATATTGTAGAACTTGACCTCCACACCGTAGAGCAGGGTGTCGTCATTGGCGGTGCCGGGGGCGATCTTGTCGAGGGCGTAGATCATCTCAATGATGCCGTCAAGGATGCGCTTGGGGATCACGAGGCTCAGGTCGCCGGGGGTGGCCGCCAGCGTCGGGGTGACGAAGCTTTCGCGGATGCGGGCTTCCGTGCTGCGCCGCCCGCGCACCAGGTCGCCGAAGCGCTGCACGATGACGCCGCCGCCGAGCATGTTGGAAAGGCGGGCAATGCTCTCACCGTAGCCGTTGGAGTCCTTGAAGGGCACGGAGAAGTGCTTGGAGACCAGCAGGGCAAAGTTCGTGTTCTCCGTGTGCTTGCTGGGGTCCTCATAGCTGTGGCCGTTGACGGTGACGATGCCGTTGGTGTTCTCGTTGACCACAACGCCGTGGGGATTCATGCAGAAGGTGCGCACCATATCCTCAAACTTCTGCGTGCGGTAGATGATCTTGCTCTCGTAGAGCTCATCGGTCAGGTGGGCGAAGATCTCCGCCGGCAGCTCCACGCGCACGCCGATGTCCACACGGTTGGACATCGTCGGGATACCGAGGGAATCGCACACCTTTTCCATCCACTTGCTGCCGCTGCGCCCGACGGACACCACGCATCTGCGGCAGGTGAAGCTGCCCTTCTCGGTTTCGGCCTCATAGCCGCCGTCGATCTTCTTTAAACCCGTGACGGCGGTCTCAAAATGAAAATCGACCCGGTCTTTCAGCTCGTTGTAAATGTTTTCCAGCACCACATAGTTGATGTCGGTGCCGAGGTGACGGACCTGGGCATCGAGCAGGTGCAGACCGTTTTCCAGGCACATGCGCTTGATTTTGGTGTTGGCGGTGGAGTAGAGCTTTGTCCCCTCGCCGCCGTGGCGGAGGTTGATCTGATCCACGTACTGCATCAGTTCTATGGCCTGGGTCTTGCCGATATGCTCATAGAGCGTGCCGCCGAACTGATTGGTAATGTTGTACTTGCCGTCGGAAAAGGCGCCCGCGCCGCCGAAGCCGCTCATGATGCTGCAGGTTTTGCAGCGTATGCAGGATTTGACCTTCTTGCCGTCGATGGGGCAGTGCCGTTTGTCCAGGGGTTTGCCCAGCTCCAGCACGCCGATTTTCAAACCGCGTCCGGCCTTGGCAAGTTCATAGGCAGTAAAAATCCCGCCGGGGCCCGCGCCGACAATGATGACATCGTAATCCAAAGTGAACACTCCTTTATATCAAAAAGAAAACCCTCATTTCCCCGGTGATGGGAAAATGAGGCAAACCGTCACATAGTTCCTTGACGATAATACCACGCTGAACAAGGCACTGTCAAGTAAAGGATGCGAGAACAACCCGCGCTTTGCGGCGGGTTGTTCTCTGATAAGCGTTATTCCACGGCGTCAGGCGCGTAGATCGGACCGTTGGTATAGAGCACAGTGACGGTGGTCGTGGCGCCGGGGGTGAGGAAGGTGGCGCGCTTGAGCAGCCCATCGTCGTCATATTCAAAGCTCACACGACTGAGCATGGTGCCCTCATCATCGTAGCGTTCCTGCCTCGAGAGCAGATCACCGTTATACTCGTTGAGCAGGGTATAGCTTGTACCGTCCTCACTCTGCACGGCGATCTGATTGCCGTGCTCGTCAAAGGCGGCCGAGTTGAGATAAGCGCCTGTCCGGGCATCCGTCCCGATGCGGTAGTGCACGCTTCCGTCGGGATAAAAGTCATATTCGTAGCTGTTTGTCACAAGGTCGCCCTGTCCGATGTAGGAGTCATAGGCGTCGTAGCGCTTTGCCACCTGGTTTTCCGTAACGGTGTAGCCGCCGTCCGCATCGTAGTCGTAGACGGACACACGGTCGCTCATACCCGGGTAGGCGGAAAAATGCTCCGTTTTTTCCGCAATACGCCCGAAGCTGTCGTAGCGGTAGCTTGTGGTCAGGGGACCATTGCATTCCAGGTTCAGGCTTGCCTCCTCGGAAAGGCGGCGGCTGAAGAAGTGGGCGGCGATCTCAGCTGCGTCCCGGTAGCTTCCCAGCCCCTCGAAGACCTCGCGCGCCCCGGCATAGTCCTCTTTTTCCAGCAGGGCCTGCCCTTTGCGGTACAGAGCCTCCTGCGCAAGCTCGGCGCTGTCCTCGTATTTGCCGAGTGCCGTGAACGCGTCATGCGCGTCATCCCAGCGCCCGTTGTCCAGGAGCTTTGCCGCACGGTTATAGGAGGCGATCTCGGCGTCGGCCTTCTTGGCCTTGGCGGCCAGAGTTCCCGCGTCCTTGTAATGGCTCAGCTTGTCGAAGAGCACGGCGGCCTCGGCAAATTCGCCTTCGTTGTAAAGACGGCAGGCCTCGACGTATATGATGTCGCGCCGCTCAATGATCTTATGTGCGCCGAAGGCGATGCCCGCCACCAGCACCAGCGGCACCAGCACCAGCAGAATTCGACGCAGGAGCTTTCCGCGGGACTGGCGTCTCGCCTCATCAAGCGCGGCTTGAACGGCCTCGCCGTTAAGGCGCAGGTTCTTGTTTTCGCGCAGCAGGTCCACGCTCAGATATTTCTTGCACTGTTCCAGCGTCTGGTCACAGCGGTGGCAGCTTTCGCCCTTGCGGTTGATCTCCCCGCAGGCACACAGCCACAGATCCTGGGTCTCTATCGGCACAAAGCGGCTCAGGCTGCTGGTCTCCAGCCGGTACTGGCGGATGAGCTCGGTGTCGAAAAGGCGCTGATTCAGATCCGCCTGGGCCGGCAGCGGCTTCCATTCCTCCATGCCGCCGATATAGCGGCTGCCGTCGCTGAAGGAGACGTTCAGAATCTGCACCGTAAAGCTGCGCACATTGGCATCGGAGAGCAGTACAGCTTCCTTCTGGCCGAAGAAGGAATCACGCGCGGCGTTCAGGCCCTCATACATATGCTCCTCCCGGCACAGCGCGTCGCCGGCGCGGTTTGTGCCGGTGACCAGGAGCTTGATGCTGTTGATCACCTTGTCGGAGATGCTGCGCATTTTGAGCTGGACCAGCACCCTGCCGGACTGGTTGTCCATGAGCAGCGCGCCTGCCGCGATCACCAGCGGCGCGCCTGCGGTATAGAGATCCTCCGGCAGAGAAAAGAGCCGGGAATAACGTTCCGCCATCGTTTGTGCCCCCTTTGTCAAATACATTGGGTTACATAACTCTGTTAAGTATACCATCTTACAAAGTATAATTCAAGTCATAGTTTCTGCGAAAATATGAATAATTCGGGAATTTATTCATGAAACAGCCATAAAAGCCGTCTGCATGTATGCTTCACCTGCCACATAGACTGTAAGGAAACCAAAGAAACGGGAGGGGAGCGGGATGAAGAGAATTGCAAGGCAGCTGGCGGCAGTGCTGACCGCAGCGGGCGTATGCCTGATGACGGGCGGGGTCGACGGGCGGCTTGGTGAGTATATGCTCTCGATGCCTCAAGCCGAGCGCATGAAAAACGTGACCTTCATGACCGCTGCCCCGGTGTATACACGTCCCGCACCGGGGGCTCTTGCCCGGAGCTTTGGCCTTGCGCCGCCGCAGGAATCTTTTTCCCCGCCTCCGATGCCGACGCCTGAATCCGAAATGATCCTCGAAACCACCATCGAGGGCGGCATGCGCATCAAGAACGAGACGGGTTACTGGGTCGACGCCGCCGAGCTGCTGGCCGAAGGGCCGGGGCTGACACTTCCGCCGGATGAGCCGCAGATCCTCATCATCCACACCCACGCGAGCGAAGCCTACACCCAGTCGGGTTCCGACCGATATGCCGTAAGCGACGTAAATCGAACCGAAGACACCCAGTTCAACGTCGTGCGCATCGGCGACGAGCTGACCGAGATCCTCACCGAAGCGGGGCTTTACGTCCTGCACGACCGCGGCATCTACGATTACCCCAGCTATACCGGTTCCTACAGCCGCGCGGGCGCGGCCATTGAGCAGTATCTCGAAAGCTGTCCCGGTATCCGCATCGTGCTGGATATCCACCGCGATGCCTTGGGGGAAAACGGCGTGGTTTACAAGACCATGGCCGAGGAGGAGGGGACCACCGCAAGCCAGATCATGCTGCTCGTCGGGACGGACGAAAGCGGGCTCGAGCACCCCGACTGGCGCAGCAATCTCGCCCTCGCGCTCTACCTGCAAAACGCCGTCAACAGTGCCTGCCCGACTCTCATGCGTCCGGTGGATCTGGTGCCCCAGCGATATAACCAGCAGCTCACGCCCGGTTCACTCATCGTGGAGGTGGGCAGCAGCGGCAATACCCTGCGCGAGGCCCTCAACGCCATTCGCCTTTTTGGCCGCGCGGCGGCCCCGGCGCTGGCGGAACTGGTAGAATACGGGCAGTGAATTTACTTTACAAAGCATTACACAGTATGCTATACTGAAACCCCACAAGGTAAGCAGTATAAGACATGACTTACATATTTACAACAGGAGGAAATTTCCATGAAGAAATGGGTATGTTCTGTATGCGGTTACGTCCACGAGGGCGACACGCCCCCCAAGTTCTGCCCCATCTGCAAGGTCCCCGGCTCCAAGTTTGTCGAGCAGGCCGGTGAGATGAGCTGGGCTGCCGAGCATGTTGTAGGCGTCGGCAAGGTTTTCGGCGCGGATGTCCCCGCTGATGTGCAGGAGGAAATCATCAAGGGCCTGCGCTCCAACTTCGAGGGCGAGTGCTCCGAGGTCGGCATGTACCTCGCCATGGCGCGCGTCGCCTACAGGGAAGGCTATCCCGAAATCGGCATGTATTGGGAGAAGGCCGGCCTTGAGGAGGCCGAGCACGCCGCCAAGTTTGCCGAGCTTCTGGGTGAGGTCGTCACCGACAGCACCAAGAAGAACCTGCAGATGCGCGTCGACGCCGAGAACGGCGCCACCGCCGGCAAGACGGATCTGGCCAAGCTCTGCAAGAAGTACAACCTCGACGCCCTGCACGATACCATCCATGAGATGGCCCGCGACGAGGCCCGCCACGGCAAAGCCTTCAAGGGCCTGCTGGAGCGCTACTTCAAGTGAGCAGGAAAAAGCGCAGACACTATAACGGACCGCCGAAGGGCGCGGTTGTGATCTACAAGAATTCACCGCGGTCGAGCTTTGCCCATCAGTGGTTCCCGCCGAAAGGGTCTGCCGCTTTCTTCCTCATGGAGTCCGACGCCGATTTTCAGCGGCGGCACCCCGTCGGCTATGTCTTCGCGGTGCTGCTGGGGATTTTTGCCCTGCTGCTGCCGGAGATCGTGTACCTTTTACTATTGCTGCCGCCTCACGCGCCCCCAAGTTTTGGGGTCTTCCTCGGCATGGCGGGCGGATTCATTGTCGGAATCGGACTTTTCAACTTTGTTGCGATCATTCTGCACCAGTATCTGGGGCATCTGGTCTCCATCCTGTGCTTTCTCATCGGCGGCGTTCTGGTGGCTGTGAGCGTTCCGCTGATCGGATAACAGGGGAGAGAATCACTTTCACGAAAGGAGAAAACCAAACATGAAGTACGTCTGCAATGTATGCGGCTGGGTCTATGACGAGGACGAGCAGGGCACCAAGTGGGAAGACCTGCCCGACGATTTCACCTGCGAGCTGTGCGGCGTCGGCAAGGACGAGTTCACCGCCGAGGAGTAAGAGAACATAAGCACGAACGGGCCGGCATTTGCCGGCCCGTTTTTTGCCTGTGTCCTGTCATTGCGAGGAACCAGTGCGCACACTGGTGACGTGGCAATCCGCCCGCCGGAGGCTCTTAATAAATCTTGCCTGACCGCAGGGAATACGGATTGCCACACCAGTGACATCGGTCACTGGTTCGCAATGACGAGGAACGGTCTTTGCATCTACATTGACGGGTCGGCTTCTGCCGGCCCGCTTTTTTGCGCAAAAAATTTTTTCAAAAAAATAAAGGGAAATACAAATTCGCGTCGTATAAGAGTAATGAAGGGAAAAATCACTTTGTAATTTTGTCAAGGCGGTGAGGCGCATGTCCTGTCCACGCGAGGAAAGAGAAAAGCTTGAAAAGCTGATCGTCGGCCCCAATGGGGTGCTGGCATCCCAGAGCCGCGGCAGGCTTAACCCGGAGCCAGAGTGCGACATCCGCACCTGCTTTCAGCGGGATGTGGACCGCATCACTCACTCCAAATCCTTCCGCCGCTTAAAGCACAAGACGCAGGTCTTCCTCCGTCCGGAGGGAGATCACTACCGCACGCGCCTGACCCACACGCTGGAGGTCACGCGCCTTGCCCGCACCGTCGCCCGCGCGCTCGGTCTCAACGAAGATCTCGCCGAAGCCATCGGCCTCGGCCACGACCTGGGCCATACGCCCTTCGGTCACGCGGGAGAGCGGGCGCTGAACACCATATACGAGGGCGGCTTCAAGCACTATGAGCAGAGCCTGCGTGTGGTGGATGTTCTGGAGCGGGACGGCCAGGGCCTCAACCTCTGCTATGAGACGCGCATGGGCATCCTCAACCACACCCACGGCGCGCCGGACGATACGCGCGAGGCCACCTGTGTGCGCCTGTGCGATCGCATCGCCTACATAAACCACGATCTGGACGACTCCATCCGCGCCGGCATCATCCGCTCCTACGCGGTGCCGGACCGCATACGCCGCGACTGCGGGGAGCGCAACAGCGAGCGCATCAATTCCCTCATCACCGACCTCATTGAAAACAGCCGGGACGGGGAGCTTCGCATGTCGCCGCAGATGCAGGAGACCTTCGATTTCTTCCACCGCTACATGTTCTCCGATGTCTATACCAATCCCCTCGCCAAGAGTGAGGAGGACAAGGTGCAGGGCATCCTGGAAAAGCTCTATGAGTATTATATCAGGCACCCGGAGAAGATGCCCCGGGAGCTGCAGATCATCGCCGAGAAAGAGGGCAGGGGCCGCGCGGCGGTGGACTACATCTCCGGCATGACCGACGGCTACGCCATGGAAAAGTTCGGCGAGGTGTTCATCCCGTTTGCGTGGAGCGTGAAGTAAAGAAAAACGCCTTTACCTCCCTTTGGAAAAAGGGAGGTGCCCCCACAGGGGCGGAGGGATCGATATTCGGAGATCATACAGACCGCTCGATCCCTCAGTCATCAGTGTGCGCACTGGTGACAGCTCCCTTTCACAAAGGGAGCTAAGTTCAGAGCCAGAAGGAAGGTGATACCATGGCCATCCCCGAAAAGTTCATACAGGATCTGGTGGACCGCTCGGACATTGTGGACGTGGTGTCGGGGTATGTGCGTTTATCCAAGCGCAGCGGAGCCAACATGTTCGGCCTCTGCCCCTTCCACAGCGAGAAAACGCCATCCTTCTCCGTCTCGCCGGACAAGCAGATCTACCACTGCTTCGGCTGCGGCAAGGGCGGCGGGGTCATCAGCTTCATTATGGAGATCGAAAACCTCTCCTACCCCGAGGCCATCGCCTTTCTTGCAAAGCGCGCCGGCATGCAGATGCCCGAGGAGACTGACAGTGCCGAGGGACGCAAGCGTGCCCGGATGCTCTCTCTCAACAAGGAGGCGGCCCGCTGGTTCTACGCAAACCTCTCAAAGCCCGAGGGCGGCCCGGCAGTAGCCTACATACAGCGGCGCGGCATCTCGCCCGCCATGGTCAAAAACTTCGGTCTCGGCGCCGCGCCCGACACCTGGGAAAGTCTCCGCAGCGCCATGCGCGAAAAGGGCTTCACGGACAACGAGCTCTTTGACGCGGGCCTTGTCAAGCGCGGGAAAAACGGCGGATTTTATGATGCCTTCCGCAATCGCCTCATGTTTCCGGTCATCGATGTGCGCGGGAACGTCATCGGCTTTTCGGGGCGCATCCTCGGCGACGGGGAACCGAAGTACCTCAACAGCCCCGAAACGCTGACTTTTAACAAAAGCCGGAACCTTTTTGCCATGAATCTGGCTAAAAAATCAAAAAGCGGATATATCATTTTATCAGAGGGCAATATAGATGTGGTGAGCCTGCACCAGGCGGGCTTCGACTCGGCGGTGGCGTCGCTGGGCACCTCGCTCACGCCGGAGCAGGCGCGGCTCATTTCACGCTACACAAGCGAGGTCATCATCGCCTATGACAACGACGGCGCGGGCCTCAAGGCCTCCCAGCGCGCCATCGGCATTTTGGAAAAGCTGGACATCAAGGTGCGTGTCCTGCGCATGTCGGGAGCCAAGGACCCGGACGAGTTTATCAAGGCCAAAGGCCCCGAGGCCTTCCGGAAGCTGCTGGAGAGCTCGGAGAACCAGATGGACTACCGTCTGCGGGCCATCCGGGATAAATATGATCTGAATGATAATGATCAAAAAATTGCTTGTTTACGAGAATCATGCGAATTAATAGCAAAAAAATCTGATCCAGCAACGAGAGAAATTTATGGGCAGCAACTTGCAGAATCTCTACAAGTAAATAAAAATTCGGTAATACAAGATATTGAGGCAGTTAGGAATAAGCTCATCAAAGGTGCAACAGCAGTTGTTCAAAAAGAAGAAACTAAGGCGGAGAAAGCTTTTCAACCTGCATCGAAAGATCTGCGGTATGAAGACACTGAATCAGCTGCGGCAGAAGAAGAATTGATTTCTTTGCTATATTTGTATCCAGAACTTATTAAAACACCACAATTACCAAAGAGCAGCGACTTTTCTTCCCCTTTCTTGGGCCGTATTTATGAAGAGCTGTGCGATCAAATTAAAAATGGTTATACAGTTAATATGGATGTACTTGCTGGCCGTATGAGCAAAGCAGAAATGGAATTAATAACAAAAATCTTACAAGGGTCAGAAATATCACGACGCAACATAAAGGGGATTACTGATTGCGTACAAAAGATAAGAAAGCAAAAAATGTTGAGAGAAAGCAAAAAAAGTAAAGATAAAGAAGATATTGTAATTGCAATGATGAAAATGAAACAAGAAGAGATGAAGGGAAAAAATAACAGATGACGCAATAACAACTGTATAGGAATCAGCGAGCTTCAATATGACTAAAAGTGAAATCGATTACATAGCAAAGATAGGGGCAACACCGCATGATTCGGCGAGAGCGGATCGCGAGAAAATTTGCGTTCTGACGATGGCACTTTTTCACAGGCATACTTTGTGTATGGCAAGAAAAAGTGACGAAGTCAGGGCACAAATTTTCCGAGAGGCGCCGAAGGCGGATTGTGCGGTGCTGCCCCAGGAACGAAAACAACTGCGTGACGGCGGCACCGATCTCATGGCGCTGCGCGATCAGCTCAAAAAGAAAAAAGGATACGAGGGATAAGACATGGCAGAAGACAATATCTACACCGAACAGGAATTGAGCAAAATGGCGGACGAGCTGCTGAATGCGGCAGGGGAGACCGAACTCCTTCCCGAACCGCCCAAGACCAAGAAGAGCAGCCGCAAAAAAGCCGACCCGCAGGACAGCGGCAAAACCCCCGAGGAGCGCCTCAATGAGCTGTTTGAAAAGGGCAAGAAGACCGGCAAGCTCACCCCGAAGGAGCTGGAGCTGCTGGAAGAGCTGAACCTGGACGGCGAGGCGGTGGACAAGTTCTACGAGACGCTGGAAAAGGCGGGCATCGACATCGATGTCGGCAGCGACGATTTGCTCCCGCCTCTGGACGACGCCATGCCCGAGGCTGAGGATCTGGCCAACATCGAGGAAGTCACAAGCTCGGATCTCGCCGATACCGACGCTTTGATGGACAGCTTCTCCACCGACGATCCCGTGCGCATGTACCTCAAGGAGATCGGCAAGGTGCCGCTGCTTACCCCCGAGGAGGAGGTCGAGCTTGCCAAGCAGATGTCCCTCGGCGACGAGAACGCCAAGCACCGCATGACCGAGGCAAACCTCCGTCTCGTGGTCTCCATCGCCAAGCGCTACGTGGGACGCGGCATGCTGTTCCTGGATCTTATCCAGGAGGGCAACCTGGGCCTTATCAAGGCGGTCGAGAAGTTTGACTACACCAAGGGCTACAAGTTCTCCACCTATGCCACCTGGTGGATCCGTCAGGCCATCACCCGCGCCATTGCCGACCAGGCCCGCACCATCCGCATCCCCGTACACATGGTCGAGACCATCAACAAGACCATCCGCGTCTCCCGCCAGCTCCTGCAGGAGTTGGGCCACGATCCCTCCGCCGAGGAGATCGCCAAGGAGATGGATATGCCGGTGGACAAGGTGCGCGATATCCTCAAGATCGCCCAGGAGCCCGTCAGCCTCGAGACGCCCATCGGCGAAGAAGAAGACTCCCACCTCGGCGACTTCATCCCCGACGAAGACGCGTCCGAGCCCTCAGAGGCCGCTTCCTTCTCCCTGCTGCGCGAGCAGCTTGAAGAGGTGCTGGACACCCTCGCGCCGCGTGAGAAGAAGGTGCTGGAGCTGCGCTTTGGCATCGTTGACGGCCGTACCCGTACACTGGAAGAGGTCGGCAAGGAATTCAACGTCACCCGTGAACGCATTCGCCAGATCGAAGCCAAAGCCCTGCGCAAGCTTCGCCATCCCAGCAGATCCAAGAAGCTCCGGGATTTCCTCAACTAAAAAAGAAAAAGCCGGAAGCGATTCCGGCTTTTTGAAACAGGAGAGAGATATGCAATACGATTTCACCACCGTTCTCGACCGCGCGGGACACGACTGCCTGGCAGCCGATAAGATCCCCTTTGAGAATGTGCAGCCCGACGCGGGCTTTGACGCCATCCCCATGTGGATCGCGGACATGGCTTTCCCAACCGCCCCGCCGATCCTGGAGGCCATCCGCGCACGCATGGAGATGCCGAACTTCGGCTACTTCGCCCTGCCGGACGCCTACTATGACAGCATCATCAACTGGCACAAAACCCGCAACAATGTTTCACGCATGGAGCCGAAGCACATCGGTTACGAAAACGGCGTGCTCGGCGGCCTGAGCTCCGCCCTGCAGGCGTTCACCGCGCCGGGGGAGAAGATCCTTGTCCATTCTCCGACCTACGTGGGCTTTACCCACACCTTCGAGGACACGGGCCGTGTTGCCGTCCACTCGCCCCTCAAGCGCGATAAAAACGGCGTCTGGCGCATGGACTACGAGGACATGGATCAAAAGCTCACCGAGCATAATATCCACTTCGCCGTTTTCTGCTCGCCGCACAATCCTTGCGGCAGAGTGTGGGAGCGCCAAGAGATCGAACGGGCCATGGAGATCTACAAAGCTCACGACTGCATCGTTTTCTCGGATGAGATCTGGTCGGACATCATCATGCCGGGCTATCACCACATCCCCACCCAAAGCGTGAGCGAGGACGCCAGAAACCGCACCATAGCCCTCTACGCCCCCAGCAAGACCTTTTCCCTGGCGGGCCTCGTCGGCTCCTACCACGTGATCTACAATGATTACCTCCGCGCCCGCATGGAGCGGCAGGGCGTGCTGACCCACTATAACGAGCCGAACATCCTCTCCGTCCACGCCCTCATCGGCGCCTACCGCGACAGCGCCGACTGGTGCGACGAGATGATCCGGGTCATCGACGAAAACCTCACATACGCCTGCGATTTCATTCACGCGCATATCCCGGGCATCAAAGTCATGAAGCCCCAGGGAACCTACATGCTCTACCTCGACTGCGCCGACTGGTGCTGGAAGCAGGGGGTTACGATCGATTATGTCCTGGAAAGGGGCGTGCGCTGGGGCGTCATCTGGCAAAACGGCGAGACCTTCTTCTGGCCGGACACTATCCGCATGAATCTTGCCCTGCCGAAATCGCGCTTGATTGAGGCCATGAACAGGTTGAAAGAGTTCGTATTTAAGTGAGAATATGCAAATCCCCCGGATCGTTCGATCCGGGGGATTTGCCGTAAAGGCTTTATAGAACCAATTACTTGATGCCGTACTTCTTGTTGAACTTATCAACACGGCCGCTGGTGTCGACCAGCTTCTGCTTGCCGGTGTAGAAGGGGTGGCACTTGGAGCAGATTTCAACGGTGATGTCCTTCTT
>Ga0310691_10000905_pt1 | contig 49995 bp, 40 predicted proteins | sample 176DNAGHGlowgp2_FD_203887 | JGI IMG/M metagenome (GOLD analysis project Ga0310691, IMG submission 203887) | Sheep rumen microbial communities from Palmerston North, Manawatu-Wanganui, New Zealand - 1766 DNA GHGlow gp2 (v2) (version 2) | ecosystem: Host-associated > Mammals > Digestive system >... | reverse complement strand
CGTGTGAACACAAGGTTTATCGATGCCATATCTCCTGTCGGCTCATACTTGCAGCTGGCTACGCTGCGCCCCTGATCATCCTTCCAAAGATACATATTCCCTGTATTGATAAAAGATTCTGCATCTTTCCTGTAACCATTATTATCCTTTTGATCAATGCCAATTTCATCGTGGAATACCGCCAGAAACTCAACTACCTCTTCTAAGTCTTTCATCTCACAACGGTAAATCTCCCCCTCTGCCTCTTTTTTCGGTTTGACAGGTTTAAGACAGTCATATGCAAACATATTTGTGGAGATTTTCAACTCTAATCCATCTTCAACTGCTCGTCTTATGAAATACTCTGCAAGAGAATACTTAATGTTAAAATGATATTCTCCGGTGAGTAACTTTTTTTCTTTGGCTAGCTGATATGCCTTTTCCATTTCTTCTTCTGATGCATCATCTGCTGTCCATATCCAAACCGGGAACGGATGTCCCGTAAAGCAAAGGATCAGTTTCTTGTGGTCAGTCAGAAGAAGTTCACATTTTTCGCCCATGATCCGCTTAAGAACAAAGAAAGTATATTTGTCAGTTTCTAAAAGGGTGTAGTCCCTTTCATCAACATAAGTATCCATCATAGTTTTACCAGCACCTCCCATCTGCCGTTACGCTTACCGTTCTCTCTGCGGATCAGTCCTTTTTCCTGCATTTCGGCTGTCCTAGTCTTTATCGTTCTGTCCGAGTTACCGATGATCCCGGCCAATTCTTTCTGCGTAATCGAAGGATTATTTAGTAATCTGCTCCGGTGTCAGTTCCGGTGGAATAAGATAAGCCTTGATAGAAAACACAAAAGCATTTGTTCCGGCTTCTTCTTTAAACGTATCGAATTCGATACGTTTAAAATCCGGGTTATGCAATACTTCCCATAATCCAAGGAATTCTACAACGTCCCTTCCTCTTAGCCAGTTATGTATTGTGATTCTTGGATCAATACTTCTATATCGTGCAACATCTGTCAAGGAGATGAATTCATTTTTGAAATCCGTCGTATAAATGCCGATATCAATCCCGGCGGCATGTATAGTTTCCTTTTTTATCGTCTTAGGCATATTATTCCACCTCCCCCGTCAGATAATCATATAGTTTTTCAGCAGAACTTAAGTCTATATCATGGCCATTCTCGTCTGTAATCATGCCGGGCTCATATTTTCGTCCATAATCCAACTCATAAATATAATAGTCGATGTTTTCAACTGCATCCTTCATCAGTTTCCGAAGCAAAAACACCACCGTACTTTCATGAGAAATCTGAAGTGAAGCTCCGTTACAAAAATCACATTCCACATTCTCCCTGCTGTTTCGGAATAATTCATCAACTTTACTAACAAGATCTGAAGAATCCCTTAACCGATTCAGTATTTCAATAAAATCTTCTTTACTGATACTTGTCCTGAATTCTTTGGCATTTTCATGCAATACCCTGTGAATCATCTTCTCAACTTGCTGAAATCGTACTATCGCAAATGTTCTCTTATCTAAGAAAGATGTGCCGTTTTGATCTCTTATGATCCACTCACAATCGGAATTATTGATGATATACAGGTAATCAGTCCAATTCTCCGTAATGTCAATTACCATCTCCTCCCTGCAGGTAAGCGGATGGATCAGTCCTTCCTCATAACCGTAATGAGATTTATTAAACCGGATCACAAAAGTCTCATAGTTGCTGTAATTCGAAAAAAATCCCGCTTCAAACATCTCCAGGATTCTGTCAGCATTCCCATCTGGATACATATCTCCATTAAATTCTACTGACGAGAAAACCTTTCCGTCCTGATCAACGTAAATAATCTTTCCTCTTGTCATCACGCACCTCCGATGTTTTTCTTTTATCGTATGATATGCGTGATATCATGTCATTGGACGGATAGTCCAAAATCCTGGCTATGCAGCAAGTAGCGAATAATACGCCTGCATCCGTTTTATGAAACGAATTGAATTTACTTCTACGGTCGGACAGTATTTATAAGCACACTTTGAGTATTGTTTTACTAAAAGATCCTCCATATGAACATGGAACAATTCACTAAGGCGAAGAAGATTATCAACTGAGGGCAGTATTGTTCCCTTAAACCATCTGTATACCGTCCTTTCCAGAATGGAGGGATCCGCCCCGGTTTCTTCCCTAAGCCTTAAAATGTGTTCCGCCGTATAGTTTTCACGAAGTAGCGTCTTCTACTTTACTCCCTTCAAGATATTTCAGTAGTACGTCTTGTCGGTTACGCCTGCGGGCATATCTCAGCATCCTCACTTTATCCAAAAGATACCGGCTCTGTGTCTGTTCATAAACATCAGGCAATTCCGCTTTGCTGAACGTTGTAGCGATGAGCTTGTCAGCAGATATGTCAACGAGCATTTTCTCCAACATTATATAGTGAGGCTTATTCAGCCGAATCGGTGCCTCCGATATCATATCCGTTACAATGACACTGTCTTTTGCCCAATACAGATTAAAATCCTTTTTGCTGGGTTTATACATAACATTTTGAATCCCCTGGTCCTGAAGGAACCGAAAAACATAGATACTGCTTTCCTTCTCAACCTGAATAAAAACCGTATTCTGTGCAATCAGATGGTTTAAAAACTCGTTCATTAAAACTGTTTCAAAGACCGTAAACTGCACATAAGGATACTTTTCAGAAATAATCCGTATCAATCTTTCGGCTGTGTCAGAATACACCGGCATATATTCATCCTTTGGTATGTCCGAAGATAGCGAATACGAATCATAGCCTAATCTGGTTAATCCGCCATCGCGGACCAAACCACTGATTGCCCAGTGATATGTGCTTTCAGACAAGTCTGTTTTCAATTTTCTTAATTCATCCATGAGTTCTTTATGGCAATATATTTTTTTATCATCTATGCGATCAAGCACTTCTTCATACCACTGCATGATATCATCTCCTTTGCAGTAATCGAGCACATTGGCAAATTCAATGCATTTTTGCCGATATTCAGTATAACACTCTTCTAAAAGCATGTCAACGCACATCGGCAATTTATTATTTTTTTGCCAATGTGCGTGTGTAAAAAGAACCCGCAGCCCTCAAAAGAGAACCACGGGTATTCCCGTAATCTGTTTATGCTTCGACTTCCACCGTCAGCCCCGACTTGAGCTCAACCACCAACTTTTCATCGTAAACAGTTTCCCTTTCCCGGATTCATGGAAAAGAGGCTTAAGACATACAAGTTAGATAAAAAACGGCGGCGTGGGAATTAAATAGAGAATATCTTTACGATATCCGTTTCTATCTAACTCGCACGTCGCCGGTGTCAATCCCGCGCTACTGGGACGCCCATTTATCCGTAAGTTATGTCTATTCATTATGTTCGTTTTCTACTCCCCTGCGGCGGGAAGTACAGTGTAGTGTCAGAACAGGCGGCGCCTCTTGTGAACTAACCTGAAGTATTTGATTTATAGTGCGGTACTCATACACTTGGTGCAGTAAATGGTAAGGCCTATGAAGCTTTACTCTTCGCTGCATATATTTGAGTCATCCACTTCTGTTACTCGTCATGATTATCCATAACTACCTTTCTATATATCAAAAGAATATTTGTTCTGTGTAGGATTATAGTTGCTTTTTTGTTCGATATCAATCCTTTTTGGGAGAATGGCATCATTAACGGGTTGTAAACACTGTTCAGGCTTAACAACTACCTATTGGAACTTCTATCCTGTCTTTTGCAACACAAACACTATTTTTAACGATATAGCATTCCACAAAGTGAGGTCCTTGGAAATTAGTATGCTCGTTATGTGTATCCTTGTTAGTTTTGACTATTTGTCCTCTAATCATATTTTTCTGCTTTGCAATTGGTCCAACATTTCTGACCTTCCAATAGATATCATAAGGTTTAGGGACATCGCATCTTTCTATTGAAAAGGTCAACTGCTTATTATGTCTAAGTATGATCTTCTGCAATAGCATTTTTCTCAACGAAAACTCTCTAAATCCATTTTGGGATACGGTACAATCTATCGATAAACCATATCGTATGTCTACTGGGAACTTATCCTCAATAAATTCCTCAGTATTATTATAATCAGAATACATATTTCTTTTATTCTCATGAGGGAATCTCTTACCAAATAGTTCATACAATACATCCAACTTTTCTTCAGTAGTCGAGGCTGAAGTTAATGAATTGTATGCTTTCCCTGCTTTGCTAATAAAAGTGTTATCCTTCGAATATACTTTCTGATTACTCCCAAGAGCGAACCAATATGTCTGCTCCTTATTCAAATCCTTCAAATACTCAAAAACATCAATAAGTATCGAATAGTAATCTTCAAACCCACATTTCTGATAGAAGTCATTTGTGTTAAACAGCTTATAGCAAAGAGTGTCTATCAACAATCCACCAAAAATCGCACCTATCTCGTTCTTCCAGATTCTAATCATCCTGCATACATCTACAAAAATACCATTGGATTTATCATTTCCATATGCAGTTGCTTTCTGTTCAGAAAACGGATCGGTAATTTTCCATGAACCGCCATCATGAGTATCAGGATAAACAAACGTATTATCCTGAAGTAAAAATGCGGGAACAAGCTCAACAGTAAACTTGTCGAATTCAATTACTACTACCTGACCATCGCCTCTTATTTGGGTCTTTGAGTACCGTTCTTTTAGTACTTCCTTAACATCTTGCAGCAAGGCAGATTGTCCATTAGTTTCATAGGAATCGTATTTTTCATACACTTCTCGTGGCAGATTAAAGATAATATCCACGTCACTAGTGTTTTTTACTGCCGTTTGTCGACCAATTGATCCAACATAGTAAAGATGCGAATCGGAATCACTCGATAAGCCGTAATAAAAACTATTGAGTTTCTTCGTTATTTCTCCGCAAGTGGTTTCAATGTCACCCAAATCGAAGCATATATCTTTTATAAATCCACTAAAGTTCTTGGCAAGTGACATCATTCTACCTTCTTAAACACCTGGGAAGAGCTGCATCTATATCCTCATCCAAGAATTCATTGTCTTTATTGACATGCAAAGCAACCCTTGCCATTTCTACAGCTCTATCAGTAGTACGTGGTGCCTCCTTGTATATGGAATGCTTTTTCTTCTCCAATTTCTGATACTCAGAATCAAGGTCGGCTATTGATGTTTCACCCTCCTGTGCTTTATATATCAAGTGCTGATATGAATCTCGAATTTCCAGTAACGCTGACGCCACGTTTCTATGACTTGCTACAAGGGAATCAAAATCATAACTCTTAGACAAAGCTTCCATGACCAGTGTGACGAACGAAATCAAAGCTGTTAATAATTTAATCCAAAGTACATCATATTCGAAAATAATCGAAATTAACCCCGCTGCAGTAAGAGAAGACGATATTATTCGAACTACATCAAATGTATGTTTCCGACGCAAATAGAGATCCGCTTGCTTTTCATGAATCTTGTGAGTCCAAACGATTCCCATATATGAATAACGAATCAGTCCTTCATATTTATTCTTGTCATATTCATTAATATTCATACATACCCTTTCTTATATCCCTAATAGCGTAAATATCTCCTCAATTCTTGAAGCGATTCTTGTCTGCTCAGCCAGTGGCGGAACTGGAATCAGGATTTTCTTTAAATCTGTTTTATTAAATTTTTTTACAGCTGTTCCTGTTGAAATACCATCTAGTTCTAAATATCCCTGTTTGGAAAGAATAAAGTAATATAAATAGTCTCTTAATTCTTCGTTGGTTAATCTAATCATTATAGAATTTGGAGCCAGGGTCATTTTTTTATCCAGCTTAGGAACAATAAAGCATTTCCCAATAGAACCAATGTTACTTAATATCAGTTCTCCACCAAAGAGATTGGAATTGCTCAAAAATTCATATCCATTTTTATCGGTATATGTAAGATTATTTGAAAAACCATTCGCAAAATCAGCTGTTTTAACCATTATTGCATAACTTGGTTCTTTTAGAGAAGGAACATTATCTCTCAAAGAAGCGAAACTACCGCTAGCAACTTGATCCGTAATCTTTTGGCTATAATTACCAAGTCTTACCCATTTCCAATTATTCGGGATCTCAAATGGTATCTCATCATCAGATATTTCCGGCAAGTTTTTCTCTTTCTTTATCTTGCCTTCTTTTATGAGCAATGCTTTATCATTCTGAATCTGTTCATACAGATCTTCTGCATTACCATCTTCCGGCAACTGATCCGTCAGCATGCCACGAATACCAGCATTTATGATCTTCCCCTTCAATATTTCACAGTCAGATTCATACTGTTGCTGAAGGTCATCAATAACATTTAACTGGACAAAAACAGTATCTATTACATCTACAATTCTTTTCTGTTCTTCAAAAGGTGCCAACGGAACAAGTCCCATGAAGAAATCTTTCTCGCCAATTGCAGGATAAAGTGTACCTTTTGAACTATCGCCATTAGCATATTTATCAAACCATTCGGACAAAAGCCAATAATACAAAAATCTGCTTAACAGACAATTATCAAAGGTATGCATAACGGCAAAAGCTGTGCTTGCAATTGGTTCACACGAAAAATCCTTGTCCACAATACAAATATTGTGAAGATATGGTCTTACTGTTGAATATAGAACGTCATCATATTTCACTATTTTTTTTGCTCTTGATGGAGCATCTTTTGCTTCAATGATATTCTCATTATCATTAAGTTTATGATTAACATTATCAAGAGTACCTACATCAATATAGCAGAACCGTTTATCCGGTGTTTTCTGTCCATGATTATAGGTTGCATCCCCTATACGAACCCACCTCCAGTTATTGGGAATCTCAAATGGTATCTCATCATTTGATATCTCCGTCAGAGTCTTGTCCTTCTTGATCTTTCCTTCTTTGACTAGCTTTGCTTTCTCCTCCTGGATCTGTACATACAGATCTTCAGCATTACCATCTTCTGGCAATTGCTGCGTAAGTTTTCCTTGTATAGCAAGGTCTATAACCTTTTTACGTAAAGCTTCGGTATCAATCATAAATCTATATCTCCAAGCAGTTCCTTGAGTCTAGATACTGCTTCTGCTATTCCATCAGATTCTGCCTGCATGTCATCAAGCACCTGTTTGATCGTGCGTTCATCTTTCTCTTCAAGGTCAAGCCACTTGAAGTCGAGGTTATCTGCCTTCTTAACTTCCTCTTCTGTGAACTTACGCCATCTGCCATTAGGATTGGTGTCTTTGTCATATAAGGGTTTACGGTCTTCCATATGACCGGAACAATAGCACTCTACAAACTCATCAAGATGTGCTCTAGTCATAGGCTTTGTAGCCATCGTATGCTTGATGCCTGTTCTGTAGTCGTAAACCCAAATATCTTTTGTAGGTTCGCCCTTATCAAAGAAGAGAACATTGGTCTTTACACCGTTAGCATAGAAAATACCTGTAGGCAATCTAAGAATTGTATGAAGATTGAAGTCCTTCATAAGCTTTTCTCTAACCTTTTCAGTGGCATTACCATCTGTAAGAACACTATCAGGAAGAACAACGCCAACTCGTCCGCCTGTCTTTACGATAGACATAATGTGCTGTAAAAAATTAACCTGGTTGTCCGATGTCTTTATGAATTCAGGCCTGTTTGCTGATACTTCTACACTGCCCTGAGGACGGGTACCAAATGGCGGATTCGTTAATACAACCTGATACATATCATCTGTGGTATCGATCAGGGAATCCTTATATGCTATTGGACTCTTATTCACACCGATATCATGTAAATACAGGTTCATAGAAGCCAATGTCACTACCAAAGAGGTGTTATCAGCACCATGCAGAGCATCGTTCTTCAAGAACTTCTGTTTCTCAACATCCTTGCTCTGCTTACGCATATGTTCGTAGGAAGCAAGAAGGAATCCTGCCGTGCCACAGCAGGGATCCATAACTGTTTCTGTTATCTTTGGATCAACAACATCTACAATGGCTGAAATCAGTGCTCTAGGTGTAAAGTACTGACCGGCACCGCTCTTCTTATCCTGTCCATTCTTTTCAAGAATTCCTTCATAAATAGCACCCTTGAAGTCACCTTCCATCATATACCAGTTCTCTTCTGATACCATGTCTATGACTTTCTTGAGCATAACCGGCCTGTCGATCTTGTTTGTAGCCTTGGTAAATATGGTGCCAATCAAACCTTCATCCTTTGAAAGCTCTTCGAGAATATCCTCATACTTCTCTACAAGGTCCGTTCCGTTAAGACCTTCAAGATCGCCCCACTTGTATCCAGCAGGAATAGAACTTCCTAAACCGAGTTGTTCCTTCTCATTATCCATCTTCAAGAAGAGAATATATGTAAGCTGCGTAATGTAGTCAGTGAATCCTACACCTGCTGCAGAAAGGACATTCGCTATATCCCATACTTTCTTCAATAACGCTGCTTCTGTTTTTTGATTTGCCATTCTTTAAGCCACCTTTAATAAGAATTTTGATAAAGCCTGCATTTCATCAGCAAGCATAACAGGACCGAATGCGGTAACACCCTGTCGCCACAAATCGGTATCTATTTCATTCAGTTCCTTAACAGTAATCGCACCATCGTTAATAACAAATTCGGCAATCTGTTTCATGATCTCTACCTGATCATCCGTTAATCGTCTCTGCTGCTGACCACAGTAGAGACTAAATCTCTGTGCATAACCGTTAATAAGACTGGTTAATACAGGGTTCTTCTTATATGCATAACGGACTATCTGGATCAAGTTGGTCAGTGCGTTCACATTTGTCTTAACATCCAAATCGTCAACACTACCATCGGTATCTAGCACTTTATAATTCTTCCATATCTGATAAACACCATACTGTCTGCTTTCTGAGAGCAGTCTGTCGCGAAGCTCACTGAGCATGGTATGTGTAATAACGGTATCCTCAGAATTATAGATGATGCGCAAAGCCTCTATACTATCTTTGTTGTCTTCAAGATACTTCTCGAAGTTTTCTATATAAGTTTTTGCTGTTTCCTTAGAGAAACCGGCATATATGATCTCATCAGGATCTTCTTCTGTATGAGCGATATAACCCTTTTGCATCTCAAGAAGTTTCTTCCTGGCGGCAACATTGCCGATCAGATCCGCGATCAATGTCATTCTCTGAGAATTATCGTGAGAAGGATCAATATACTGATATTCAATAAGGAACCCGTTTTCCGTAGCAGCTTGAATCTTTCCTGCTATTGTTCTGGGTGCAAATCCATATATGCTTATGAAGTATTCAAGATGCCTGCCAAACAACGGATTGTTCTCATATCTTGCATTTATAGAAGAACAATAATCTCTTAAGAGCCAAAGATTCTCATCGCTCACCTCATTATGTGCAAGATGTTCGAGCAAAACTTCCAGTGTATAAACCTTGTTCTTGGGATTACCACCGGGAACACGACGAGGAATCCGCTTCTCATGTTCAGTAACACCCACCGCATCTACAATGTAATAACACTCCTTTGTATCTGCATTTGGTGTGACTTCCTTGAGCTTATCATCACTGATTACTCGGCAGCCACGCCCCTTCATCTGCGTGTATAAAACATCAGACTGAACGTCTTTCATGAAAAGGACTACTTCCAAAGGTTTTACATCGGTACCGGTAGCTACCAGTGTAACAGTAACGGCAATTCTAAAGTCTTTTTCGTTTCTGAAGTCTCTGATCAGGCCATTAGAATCACCAGAAGAATATGTTATCTTCTGAACAAAGTTCTCAGGAACATTACCGGAATCGAATTCATCAGAAAACACATCTTTTACAGCCTCAACTATCTCTGTTGCATGGTTATCATCCTTTGCAAATATAAGAGTTTTCGGAATACATTCCCACTTCCTGTCTCTGTTCGGATAAAGATCTTCATAAATAGATTTCTTGAACGCAACCAAAACTTTTCTGATCTGATCTTCGTTGATAACAGAACGATCTAGTTGCGTAGGCTCATAATCCACACGTTCTGATGCAGTATATGTAGTCTTCTGTCCTGTCTTGCGTGATGTTTCTGTTATGGTTGTGCCTTCACGGATAGCACCGCCGTGTTCGGTAATCTCTGTTGCTATCCTGTAAATACGAGATGGAACGTTAACTCCATCTACAACAGATTCCTCGTAAGTGTATTCTTCAATAATGTTATTGTTGAAGAATGCGTATGCTTCAGGAGTAGGAGTAGCGGTAAGTCCCAGCACTTTGGCTGAAGAAAAATAATCCAATACAGCCTTCCATTTCCCATATATAGAACGATGGCACTCATCAACAATGATCAACTGGAAGTAATCCTTAGGCAGCTTAAGATCTTCTCCCAAAATGACGACATCCTTTGTTTCCTTCTCTTCATCTGCTGTTGTAGTCTCATCTTCCGCATCTTCATTACCTTCGACAATTGTCTGGCCGGTAAGAACCGCGAACAGCTTCTGAATTGTTGAAATAACAATATCAGCTTTGATGTCGCCCTCGTTTCTGAGTCTCTTAATCTCATATAAAGAGCTCATATCCTGCTGATTCTCAGTTCTGTCGAACTGGCTGAATTCAGCTTCAGTCTGTCTGGCGAGGTTATTTCTGTCTACAAGGAAAAGTATTCTTTTTGTAGGTGTGTAGTTTAATAATCTGTAGCTAGCTAAGCAGGCCAAGTACGTTTTTCCGCTTCCGGTTGCAAGTATAGCAAGACTCTTCTTTTCTCCGGCTTTTAATGCCTTCTCGAATTCTGTTTCTGCATGATACTGACAGTCTCTCAGACCACGCTTATCCAATCTGGGAAGAGCGCCATACTCGGAATGCTCGTTAATGATCTGCAGCATCTTCTTCGGAGAATGCATCTCACTAAGTTCACTATAATCACCATTCGGATCAGTCAGCATATTTTTAAAGTAGAGTTTCTTGCCATTAGCCATATAAACAAGAGGAATTAATCTATCGCACCACAGGCCATACCAATTTTGCGGAGCTTTTGCATAGCCTTCAGCCTGCTTCTCTACTTCTGTCCCTAAAGGATTCTCTTCGCGTTTTGCCTCTACAACAGCAATCGCTTTGTTATCAACAAAAAGAAGATAATCACTCTCAGTGTTGCCTTTCATAAGAGCTTCTTTAACTGCTGACGTAGTATTTGGAGTATACTCATCGCGCGAGACGATATCCCAACCGGCTCGTTTCAACTGCTTATCGATCTTCTCGCGTGCCATTTCTTCAGGTAGCATGAGCATTCTCCTTTCATGTTGCATAAACAACTAATCCAGTATATTTCTATACACCCAATCATATTCTACACTCGGAGATGAGCGAATAATGGGACAATAGACCAGTCTACTAACAATATGCACCTTAAATTATAATATACGAACAGGTAAATGGCTCAATTTATTGCTATTCAAAGGAAACTGCACACATGCATCCTTGGTTTTAGTTTCTCTGTAAGAGGGCGAAAACCAGCCATTCCGAGTTGAGAACAGCTCGCGTTCAAAACTCTGCGAGTTTAAAACACTCGCAGATTCACAACTCTCCATTAGTAAGCTTTTCTAATGCTCCCGCGCTACCGCTTGGGGCCTTCGCTCAAAGCCGTTCCCATCACTCCGTTCGATAGATCCGGCTTCTCACGAAGCTACGATAAAAGAAGAAAATAAGGCCGGATTGCCTTCTTTTGCAGGCAAAGAGACGCATTTGGTGACGGGAAGAATGGATGTATGTACTATGAAAAAGGGGGAAAGCACAATTGCATAAGCGTGCATTGTTACATAATCAATCTATCATCTTGAAGTGTTTTAAGGCAGCAACGATAGCTTTTTCCTTTTCAGGTGGGCAGTTAGGCTGCCTGGATTTTTCACTTTTAGGCAGATTGTAATTTGCTCTCTCGATAATACCGTGCTTTCTCTTAATCTGTGCTATGTTCAGGTGTGTTACGTGTAAGCCTGTCTGTTCCTTCACATATTCCTGAATCTCATCATATGTTGCTTTAGCTTCAGCCTCAGTAAGATCGAGATCTGACATGTTGATCTTGACTTCCAGTTTTGGTGCACTTGAAAGTTTGGACAAAAGAACCACTGCCTCCACATGGCTCGTTTGAGGGAACATGTCAACCGGCGTCACGCTTTCGATCACATATCCGCCATCCGATAACATCTTGAGGTCTCTTGCAAGCGTGGACGGATCGCAGGATATGTAAGATATACATGCCGGTTTTTGTTCGATCAGTGACCTTACCAGAGAGAAGTCCAGACCTGCTCTGGGAGGATCCACTACGACAGCATCGTCATGGGTGATCCGGGTTAAGAGTGTTGTTATTTTGGAAGCCGGCCTGCATATGAATTCCGCATCGATGCCAAAGCGTGAAGCATTGTCCCTGGCAGAAGCGATCGCTTCAGGACTGATGTCAACGCCCATCACTTTGTGTCCTTCTTTAACAAGAGATAATCCGACCGTTCCCGTCCCGCAGTACAGATCCCAAAGAGAACCGGTATATCTGTCAGGACGTGCCAGACCGTACAGCACCTCAGCCTGCGGAACATTGACCTGGAAGAACGCCCCCGATTTCACTTTGAACTCTCTGCCGCAGAGGATCTCCGTATAGTAGTCATTACCATATAGAACCACTCTCTTGCCGCCCCTTGTCCTCTTCTCGGTAGCAGTGTTTGATATGCGGAAGGTTATGCCTGCCAAGTTCAGTTGTGATAGTCTGCCGGCAAGTCCGGATGCTGATATATACTCTGAAGCATCACGTATCAGGACCTCACTCGGTGCATCAGAGAACGAGACAAGTTCGATCAGTATCTCACCCGTTCTCTCAGATCCGCGGATGACCGCACCGCCAAACAGTCTTGTGGGGTAACCGGCAAATGCAGCTTCGATGGCCTCTCTTACCTTTCCGAACATCTCATACTCAAGTACGGATCTGTCTACCTGAACATCCTTACCGGTACCATGCGCCTTAAGGCAGAGCCTGCCGTCTCTTACCGAATACTGCATGTGATTACGGTAGTTTGAATCCTTGTCTGAGGGTACGATATCATTCATTACCCCGTCTGCTGCGGACGGGGCAACACCTCCCAATCTGATGAGACAATCCCGTACCTTGTCCTGTTTATACTTAAGCTGGGTCTTATAACTCATATGAGCGAGGTTCGCACCGGGAATCTCCGTGCCGAACGGCAGAACGCGTTCGGGTGATGATGTCATAAGCTCAATGCATCTCCCCCTCGCGAACTTATTCTTCTCCTGCGTGATCTCCACCCTGCAGATCTCACCCGGGATAACCTGTGAATCCACAAATATCTTCTTGCCTGAAGCGAGCACTCCTATGCCTTCTCCGGAACTCCCCAAAGAGATTATCTCAACGACTTCGCCTGCCATGTGTCACCTGTTATTCTTCCTGCGCCACTCGCCGACTTCATGCATGTCCAGCATCTCCGGAGCATTATTCTCGATTATGTCAAGGGCAGCCTCTATGGCCGTATTCTTCGTGCCTCGGGCAAGGATCCCTTCGAGCTTTTTTGTCTCTTTCTTGTCTTTTTTTGCTTTCTCTTCCGCACGTCTCTTGCTACAGGCCAGTGCCAGTGCGGCTATCTCGTCATCAGTGGAAGGGATCTCCTTCGTGATCAGAAATTCCGTATAGGCATCGCAGACTTTCTCAACTTCCGGGGAGAATATTATCTGTTCACCGTGATCAAGCCAGAGGACTTTATTGCACAGTTCCTTCACCTGGTCTATGGAATGTGATACCAGTATCCCGGTAACTCCGCTTCCCAATATCTCCCTCATCTTATCGCCGCTCTTTTTACGGAAAGACCCGTCTCCTACGGCCAGCACCTCATCCAGAATAATAATATCCGGGTCGACCATGCAGCATATAGCAAAGCCGAGCCTTGATTTCATGCCGCTCGACAGCTGCCTGAAAGGCCTGTCCTCAAATTCCTCAAGTTCGGCAAAGGCAATTATCTCTTCATACATCTCATCCATGAATGCCCTGGTGTATCCGAGCATTGCGCCTCTCAGATAAGCATTCTCCTTAACAGTCATGTCTCCGTCGAATCCGCTGGCAAGCTCAAGGAGCGCCGCAATCCTGCCGTTGACCTTAATACTGCCCTGCTTCGGTTCCATTATGCCCGATATCGCTTTGAGGAGCGTACTCTTCCCTGCTCCGTTCGTGCCGATGATGCCCAGCATGTCTCCACTCTCCAGGGTAAATGATATGTGCTTGTCGGCCCAGAATTCCGTAATGCTATAGTTACCGGTGATTTTGCGCATCACATATTCCTTGAGGCCTATTGCCTTAAGATCACCTGTAATATATCTGATGCTTACATCATTACACTCGATCACTCTGCCCATATCATCACCTTATAAATAATAAACGAACCGCCTGTTATAGTGCTTGTAGAAGAATGCTCCCGCAAGCGCTATAACAAGAGCATAAGCTAAGCACAGTGCATGGTACTGAAGTGACGGAACAGTCCCGTCGATGACTATCATCCTGATATACTTGATGATCACATAGACCGGATTAAGCAGGAATAACCTCTGCACACTGTAAGGGAATGAATCGACTGTATAGAAGATGGCCGACAGATACGTAAGAAGTGTCAGGAACACCGAATAAAGATACTTGATATCCCTGAAGAAAACATAAAGCGCCGACAGAATCATTCCTATCCCCAGATTCATTATGACCAGGCACAGGACAGGAAACACGAGAAGCAAAAAACTCACGCGGAACGTTATCCCATCGATGATACAGAAGACAAAAAAGACCGCCAGAGTAAGGAAGAAATTCACAAGCGACGACACATTCCTCGAGAACAGAAAAAGGTACTTGGGAACATTGATCTTATTGATCACGGAGGCGTTGCTTATCATGCTGGTCATTCCGTTATTCGTCGCTTCCTTGTAATATGCCATTACAATCGTTCCGGCGAAAAGATAGATCGTGTAATGAGGCGTCGTTCTGCCGAAGAATCCCGTGAAGACAAGCTTCATCACAAGCAGTGTCAGCAGGGGTGATAACACGCTCCATGCCATGCCGAGGATGGTTCTCTTATACTTATGTTCAAAGTCACGTTTGACCAGTTCCTCAAAGAGGAATCTGTTGGAAGCAAATCTTGACAAAGACTTCTTAGCTGACCTGATCGCAGTCCCCAATTCAATTCTCCTTACAAAAACTCACGCAATAATACCACATCAGAAACTGTTATGGTACTTCTCGCCTTTAAACTTCGCCCTGAGCATGGCCTTTGCCTTCTCTGCCGTCTTATCTTCCGTTGTGCTGTACCACGGAAGCACCTTGATGTCGTGATGCTTCAATCCTCCCGTCTTGAGTTCGTGATCCAGCCACACATTGAAAAGCAATTCCGAGATCCGCCCCGGATACCGCTTGTCGTAATCATCCATTCCGCTGCTGCCGACCCTCAATGTCAGTTCATACAGAATGCCGAACAGCCATGTAAGATACTTATCCATAAGGTCTCCCCTCATGATCATCATGTTGAACATATAACCTGATGATCTGGATAAGGCATCATCAAAACTCTTCAGGTAATTCGGGTGAAGATCTGCAATTACCCTCCCGCACTCATCGAGAGTCATGCTCCCATGGGTATGGCAATAATGAGCCTTGAGCGTATCCACCACGTAATTCCTTGCCCTCGGAACCAGAACCTTCTTCCTGCCGAGGTACCCGGCAATATCCTCATATGTTACGGCACCCTTGTGCCTGTTGCCGAACAGGCGCCTGTAATGAACAAGTCCCAGATATGAATCTTCACCGGTGATGCCGGGAAGGTTCTTCCATGCCCAGTAGATAGCCGTCAGCTCGCTGTACAACGGATTGAGGAAAGAGATATTCTCACCCGTATTATCGGCAGTAAAACCCTCAGGTATCTCCTCATGAAGACTGCTGCCGGCAAATACCGGCAGGTACATATCCCCGTGCGGGACGTCCGCTTCCCTGTGCGAAGCAACGATTATCCTGATGTTGAACTTGCTGCTTTCCATAGACTTATTATATCATCCCAAACTATGATAAACTGTTCTATATGGATGACTATGTAAGGACAACAGCGCGCAGGCTTCATGCCATGGCATCTGCGGGACTCCTTTATTCGAAGGACAAGTTCGATATTGAGCGGTACAAGGAGATAATAGCTATCGCTGCGGACATGCTTGCCCGTGAGATGCCGGCCGGCGTCATGACCGGAGAGGAAGTGAAGAACCTTTTCGAGATGAATGACGGGTATCCCACGCCCAAGTGCGATCTGAGAATGGCGGTGTTTGACAAAGAGGACCGCATCCTGATGGTGAAGGATTATGACGGCAAATGGACACTTCCCGGAGGATGGTGCGAATATGATCATACATTGAGGGAGAATGCGATCAAGGAAGTCGTCGAAGAGAGCGGCATACACGTTGAACCCGTAAGGCTGGTGGCTGTGCTGGATCACAAGCGCAACAACAATCCCGGATCATTCTTCTGTTCATATAAATTCATTGTCCTGTGTGAACCTCACGGCGGCAACTTCATCGAGAATATCGAGACGACCGAGGCAGGATTTTTTGCTTTGAGCGATCTGCCTGAATTCAACGAACATAAATGCAACAGGGCACAGATCGATATGTGCCTGAAGGCCAAACATTCAGAACACTGGGAGTGCGTATTTGATTAATCCGTTCGTATATCTGTCCGTCAAATTGTCGCGTTTCTCTGATCTTTGGAGAGACAGGCGGATCTGCGGGATGTCACTGGGGCGCTTTGTGCCGACTCCCTTCTCCGGATCACACGGTGCCACGGGCAGCCAGTCGATCCCGTATAAAGGACTCGAAGACATATTTGAGAACGTCAGGCTGACACCTGATGATTCGTTCATCGATATAGGATGCGGCAAAGGGCGGGTTCTCGCATATCTGACAGAACGCCGTGTGCCATGCAGGCTGACGGGAATCGAACTCAATCCCGATGTTGCTTCAATAGCGCGCAGATGGTCGTCGTCTTATTCAAATGTAGAGATAATAGAAGGCGATGCTTTCGGGCTGGATCTAGATAAATATACTGTTCTGTTCATGTACAGGCCGATGGAACGTGAGACGTTCGGTGAGTTCGTCTGCAAAGTCGAGCGGGACATATCCCACAGGATAATGCTCTACTATTATGCCGATTCAGAGAGCGGATTCCTGCTCAACGACAGACGCGGATGGACTCTGATCACGAGACAGACCGTGTACCGTAAAGGCGGGGTGTATATTCACATGGAACCGCAGAGGTATTCAGTCTGGAAATACTCTCCAGCTGACAAGAACAAATACCTGAACTCCTTCACCGCGCCCGAATCCCGTCAGTCCTTCCCCCGTGGTGGCAGTTATTCCGACGGATGACTCAGGTATTTCCAGGAGCGAAGATATCTTCTCACGCATTGCGGGTATATGCGGCATGAGCTTGGGACGGAGACATTCAATGGTGGCTGAGACATGCAGTATCTCGGCATTGCGGACATCCTTGAGAGCTTCCTTAAGATATGCCGAGCTGTCGGTTATCCCTTCCTCAAGGCAAATGCGGTCAGCGGCACCGCCAAGCACATTCACACATGTATATCCGGATATGGCATTGGTCAGGGCATGAAGCAGCACATCACCGTCACTGTTGGCAACAAAAGGATGTTCTGACGGAATATCTGTCCCTCCGAGCTTTATATATCCGGTTCCCGCATCATCAAAAGCAAATCTGTGGCTGTCCTGACCGATAGTAGTTATATAGTACTCACTCATGCCATCATCCCTCCTCATGAAATTCAAGTCTGGAATAATCGAACCTGATCCCGTTGTCCGTGATCCATTTGGCAACATCGTCCATCGTCCAGACCTCATAATTGAAACCTTCAAATCTGGCGGTCTCTTTATTATCCCTGACGATTATGAATTCCGGCAGTCTCTCTATTCCGTAGCGCGCCTCAATGTCACCGTACTCAAGAGTATCGATCATTATCACGATCATCTCTCCCCAGCATGCCTGGGCAATATCCTCAAGGCCAGCGGTGATCCCGTACCTGTCAGTAGACAGCGAATTATAGAAGTAAAGGAGAACAGTCCTGCCTGTACCAAGGATACCGTCCAGATCCTTCACTCTCCGCCACTGAATGCCATATTCGTCCTCATCCGGAACCGGTTCGTACACAAGTGCCGCCAGGGATGATTCATAATCATAATCTCCGAGATAATCATCTATTCCGCCCGACGCTACCGTACTCTCCGAAGCCGCCGGAGAAGCAGGATCAGTTCTGGTACACGATGACAATAAGCACATGCATGACAGTATCAGGATAAATGCCGCCGTTATCTTTGTTCTCATATCATCAGAAGGTCTTCAGTTCGGCTGTTCCGTTCTCAATAATGATATACGAGGGAACTGAGCCGCTTTTGGGAATAGACGGGGATCCCGGATTCATATACCTGTAACCGTCCATCATCCTGTCTTCGGCCACATGAGTATGACCGCACAGCAGGATCCCGCCCTCAGGAAGAGATGCCGGAGGTGTCACCGGATTGTAGATGTGCCCGTGAGTAGCAAATATTACAATGTCTCCTGATACGATATATGCATAATCTGCCATAATAGGGAATTCAAGAACCATCTGATCGACCTCGGTATCGCAGTTCCCTCTGACGGCAATTATCGATTCTCTAATACCGTTAAGCATCTCTATCACTTCCTTGGGGCGGTAATCGCCGGGAAGATCATTGCGAGGTCCGTGATACAGGAGATCACCCAGAAGGAGGAGCTTATCGGCTCTCTCCTCCCTGAACTTATCTATTACTCTTGACGTCCATCCGCCGGACCCGTGAAGATCAGACGCTACCATTATCTTCATTCTCTGTCACCTCAACTGCCAGCTCAGGTTCTTCAGCAACCATCTTATGGGGATCATCGTCCTTTGTCCTCTTGAAATAGTTGTTCTTAATAATGCTGATAGCCTTGTCATATGCAGTGCTCATGCTGCTGATATTGATATTACGGAGAAGTTTCTTCTCATAATAGTTGAAACCCTTAACGATCGAGAACATCTTCTCGCTTGCAATATCCTTTGTCTTGCCTGCGGCATCCTTGCCGGAACTGAGGAACTTCCTGAAATACTCCTGCTCCTCCTGACGGTGTTTCTTGGCAAGTTCATTCTCCTCAGCCTTATGCTCGTTAACCAGCTTCCTGTATGCATCATATGAATTCTTGATCGGTGACTCCACGGTGATGATCGTATCAACCGTTCCGTAAATATTGCCGCCGATGTAATCAGACGCAGTCTTAACCGTAGCCGATATCTTGCTGAAAGTCTGGAGCTTGTTGGAGAAACCGATTATCGTTGCAACTGACATCACAAGGTCGAATATAAATATGAGTTCAAACAAGCCGTCGATGCCGATAAGTACCGGCTCAGGAAATAATCCCACAAATTTAAGCACGGCCGGGTGAAGAACATACAGACCGAGAGAGGCTGCTATACCCCAATAAAGGAAAAACCTGAAGCAGATATATCCCTTGAAGTTCAGTTTGTATGTGGAATAGTCCCACCATCTCATGTGGAAAAGCTGATACAGGATAATTCCCGCGATCAGTTCTACTATTGTACATGCCGTTGCCGTTCCGAAGAATATCAAGGCATACTGGTCCTTGATCGGTTCAAGGAAGTAAACAGCCGTAAGGAATCCGAACCCGTATACGGGACACAAAGGTCCGTTGAGGAATCCTCTGTTTATGAACCTTCCCTCTGTGACACCATAGTAGATAACTTCGATTATCCAACCGAAAAAGCTGTAGATAAAAAACATGCATACAATCTGCGGAAATGTGCATTGTGTTATCAGCATACCCAAACCCTCTCCTATTCTTTGACAGACTTCATCACCCTGTATCCGCCGTCTATCCCCAACGTCTCACAGTTGCCGAACAACTCCGTAAGCTTCTTCTCCGTGGACGGTGCACCCTGCTTACGCTGAAGAACAACATAAATCGCACCGCCCTTGTTCATTCTCTCAAAGGCCTGCTCATAAAACCCGAAAACAGTAGCCTTGCCTGCTCTCACAGGCGGATTTGTTGCAACTATGTCAAATATTACACTATCATCCTTATTTTCCAAAATGTCACTTTGTACAAAATCGACTTTGACGCCGTTACGGGCAGCATTAGCCTTGGCAAGAGACACGGCACGTGAGTTGATATCAACACCGCGGCAGTCATACTTCATAAACTTGTACTTGAATACGATCCCGACAACTCCCACGCCGCATCCGAGATCAAGGAAATTGCCGCCTCCCGATCTCATCTGCCTGACATCCTTAATGATCTCCTTGAGCAGGAGGTCGGTCCCGAAGTCAACTCCGTTCCTCGAGAACACAGAGGTGTCCGTCGCGAAGCTGAAATCACTTCCGTCTATCCTGTAATCGATCATCCTGATGTCTGATGCCGTATCCGGCTGTGCGTCGTAGTAGTGTGCCATATTATCACCCTATGTAAAAGAATGTCCAGCAGAAGAACAGTATCAGCAGATACAGTACTCCTGTCCTTCCAATAACGTACCGTCTGTCAACTGATGCTGCCTCCTGATCGGTGCCATCACAAATACTGTTCCTATTCCTGAACATCAGTACAATGAGCGTAACCAGAACAGCAGCAAGGCAGGATCTTACGGCAATGGCTGTAATCGGTGAGAGATTTCTCATGATCACCGTTATTTCCGGCGCATCGCTGTATTCACCTGTAATAAGCGGCAGCAAACCGAAATTCACCTGATTTGAGGATGTTCCCATAAAACATGCCGTTGCGATGAAGAGGGATTCGGCTGCAATATCGATTATCAGTATGTTCTTATTAGCCTTTATCATAGGGATGAGTATCGATACCGACAGTACCAGAGGTATCATCCACTGCAGGTGCCAGTTTACAAAAATAATAAATGCCGCATAAACTGCTGCGATTGCCAACTGCGATTCAAAGAGCATCCTCATGCGGTTACCGGTGTCAGTCTTACGCAGGTAACAGATTACACATACAGCTGCAAACGAAGCTATGAACAGTGACACGACATCACCAAGCCTTACATCTGCCAGTCTGCTGACATATGAATAATCTTCTTCAATAATCCTTGAGATCGCGCCGTGATAAGCACTTCTCTCAAAGATTACATGAGTCAGTACGGGAAGCACCATAACAATAACAGTGTTGATTATGATATCCTTAACCTTCTTAACAGCCAGGAGCAGGAGCGGGAAAAATATAAACAGCGGGAGTGTCTTCATAGCTACAGCCAGTGACATCACGGCAGAGAAAGCATAATACTTCCTGGAGTAATAGAGCGGGAGCGCACATATTATGACTATCATGTACATAATATCTATCTGGCCGTATCCGATTGATATGTACAGCAACATTGGGGAAGATATAAAGAGCAGCTTTGATGCCCTTGTAAATCCGTCATTCATTCCGCAGGCCTTAAATATCCTTCCTATAAGCTTAACGGCTACAAAGAGCAGGACCGTCATCACAACGGACAAGTACATGACCGCAAACAATCCTTCTATGCCTCCGCCGTAGAAATTTCCGTCCATGAACAGTGACAGCGGGAGAATGAGTATCAGCGTAAAGAAAATCTGGAAGAAGTTGTACTCATAAGCAAAAAGCATCTTGTTGCTCTGATTGCCAAGCTCACTCAGATAAGAATAACCGTAATAATCGGTAAAATTGCCCGCCTTAAATGAATCAAGCATCCTGAGGGCACTCTTGATTATCATGAACAGGTCATAGTATTGACAGATCATGAATACGGATGCACATACGAGCACTCCTATGATCACCCTGTCTGACACGGCACATTCACCGAACGAGCTCTTGTCAAGGTTATATACATACAGCATTACCATAGCACCGAATATCACGTATACCGCTGCAAATAGCATCTTGGCAGAAGAACCGGTGCCTGTCCCGTTAACTTCAAACATTATGTTGCCCGTTCCGGCATCTGTCTTCACCACGGGTGCACGAACGGCTTTGCCTTCCCCGCCTGCATCCTTCACTGTTACATTAAGAACGTAGTTCCCACCCTGCTGTACTCTTAGTCTTCCGGTATCAAGAATAGAATCATATGCTGATGTTATATTCCCGGATGCGACTATATTACCCGAATTGTCCTGAAGTGAGACGAGTATGTCAGTCCTTACGACATTCGGGGAACCGTTGCTGTCCAGATGTATGTCAACGGATCTTAAGACATCACACGGCATTACAAAAACCGTGGAATATGAATCGCCGGCACTTATCTCATGGTCGGCTGCCCTGCCGGAATAATTGATCTTATGCGAAGAAGTCCAAACGGACAATCCCGGCGCAACCATGATCAGCAGGATGTATAATACTGCCAGAATACCTGCCGTGACAACAATGCGAAGGACCTTCTTCCTGTCAGACATCTTATCCTCCGATCAGAATCTCTCTGACCTTGTCTTCCATGTCTTCCTTATCAATTACATCCTTGTGTCTGATCTCTTTCTTGGACAGGTCCTTGATACCCTCCGGTATCTCAAGGCCGCTCTCCTCAGACAATTCGGCGATAACTGTCTCTACGGATCTTCCTGTGCTGTAGCCTTCGCCCCTTATTGCATCCATAACTGCAGGAGCAAACTTGAACGGAGAAGCAGTCGATGCAAATACCGTCTTATGTTCGTCGCCTGATCTCTGGTGATAGCGGTTGTAGATATTGAAGCCTACCGCCGTGTGGGTATCGATCACGTGATCAGTCCTGTCATAGACATCAAGAATAGTCTTATATACACCTTTCTCGTCTGCAAACCCGCCGACGAACATGCGGTGAAGGACCTTAAGAGTCGTAGGGTCTACCGTGTATGTTCCGCTTGAATAAAGGGCGTTCATCCACTCGACCACAAGGCCTGAATTGCACTCGGTCACCTCAAACAGGAGTCTCTCAAGATTGGATGAGATGAGAATATCCATAGAAGGTGACGTTGTCTTGTAGAACTCTCTGTTGCGGTCATATTTGCCGTTGTTGAAGAAGTCGCAGAGGACCTTATTGCGGTTGGATGCACAGATGAGCTTATGTATCGGGATACCCATCTGCTTTGCAAACCACGCTGCCAGGATATTACCGAAATTCCCCGTCGGAACAACGATATTGATGGCTTCACCCATTTCGATCTTCTCCATGCGGAGGAGCTCGACGTATGAATATACGTAATAAGCGATCTGCGGAACGAGCCTGCCCCAGTTGATGGAGTTTGCCGAAGACAGCCTTATGCCCCTGGACTCCAGTTCCTTCGCGAAAGCATCATCACCGAAGATCTTCTTGACGCCGGTCTGCGCATCATCGAAGCATCCGTTAACAGCTACGACATGCGTATTCTCTCCGCCCGTCGTTACCATCTGGAGCTTCTGCGCCTCGGATACACCGCCGGTAGGATAGAAGACGATTATTTCCGTTCCTGGAAGATCCTTGAAGCCTTCAAGAGCGGCCTTGCCGGTATCGCCGGAAGTTGCCGTAAGGATACAGATCTTATCTTTGGCTCCCGTCTTTGCTATGGAAGCTGTCATGAGATGAGGAAGAAGCTGCAGCGCCACGTCCTTAAATGCACACGTGGGGCCGTGCCACAGCTCGAGGATATACTCCCTGTCGTTATAGGGATTCATCTGAACGAGAGGAACGGTATTCTCTCCCCATTTCTCCTCTGAATATGCGGCAGAAGTATATTCAAGCAGTTCCTGCTCGGAGAATCCGTCCAGGAACTTGCTCAGGACCTTGGCGGATATCTGATAATACTTCATGTTCTTCATTGATTCGATATCACCGCGGGATAAAGTAGGGATCTCCTCGGGAACGAACAGACCTCCGTCAGGCGCGATCCCGAGGATGATGGCCTCCGCAGCCGTGTATTTCTTCTCAAAACCTCTTGTGCTGATATACTTCATACTTATCCTCCGATATCGAATTGCTCCGCATATTCTTTTATTACCTGTGCCACTTCAGGATCGTCCTTATACTGTTCGAACTTACTCATGATAAAATCTATTCTCTTATCATTCTCGTCAGCAAGCTTGATCTTGGTGGATAGCGGTATTATCACCAGGAATATAAGAAGAATGATCACACCGGCTATCAGGACTCCGATCCCTATCTTGACACCGAGCCTTGCCTTGTCTCCGGGTGTCATTACGCTCTCTATGTCTATGTCATCGCTGGCCAGCTCATCGCCGCCTGATGCGGAGCGCATCATGATGTCACGTCTCTCCTTCTCTGAAGCGATCTGAAACGAATTGACGCCCTTCGACGCCTTCATGAGTATAGGCGCCTGATAATTCCTGCGCTCTGAAGGAGACGCTCCTTCAGCCATCTGGGCATTCTTCATCTTGTCGGCAAAATCAACGGGAGGAAGCTCATTAGCCGGAATATTGATATCCTCTTTACACTTCCTTAAGGCATCCTGTGCTATTGCAAGATACTGCTCGTGGCCGAGAGTGTTATTGATCGCAAATTCCAGGCTCTGGACTGCCCTCTTGAACTGTCCCTCTCTGGCAAGACAAAGACCGAATATCAGTGCAGTATCGCCCCACTGAGGATACTTTGTAATGAGAGGCTTGAGAAATATCTGCGCCACGTCAGTACCGTCACCCTTCGCATTGAGCAGGGCTCTGTTGTACTGCCTGATTATGTTTGCCTTCTCCTCAACACTGACTTCGAAGAGGATCAGATCCTTCTCCTCGATTGGATTGATAGCCAGCAAAAGACTCAGATAGTCGTGCATCCGATGATTCCTTTCAGTTTGCCTCTGACCTGTCCGAGAAGATATAAAGACCCCGTGACAACGAGCGGTACTTTATCCTTCACGGATAAGCCGTATGCGGTACCGACAGCCTCTTCAGGGTCACCGGTATCACCTCTGTTAATCGGTTTATTATACACTTCTTTGATGATATTATAAAGCTGGTCAGGTTCTGCCGTCCTTGAATTGGCTACCTTAACCGGCCAGACCTCTCCTATCTGAAGACCGCAGTCCCTGTATGCGCTTATCACGCCTTCGATATCCTTATCTGCCATTACGCCTATCACGAGTCTTACGGATTTCTTGATCAGCCGGCCTTCGTCAAGCTTGCCATACACCTCGGCAAAGCTTCTCGCCCCCTGTGGATTATGACCTCCGTCAAGTATTACAAAAGGATCTGTGCTTAGCACTTCAGCGCGGCATTTCCACACTGTCCCGGCTATTCCTTCACGGCATGACTCCTCTGTTATCGACGGCCATATGTGTGAAGCTTCCTTTACGGCGGCATAAGCAACCGTACAGTTGCCGCACTGATGATCTCCCAGCAGCGACGTATCGACTATCATGTTATCCACACAAAACTCCATCCGGTAACCGTCAGTATATCTTATGGTGTCATTCAAAGGCTTTACATAAACAAGTCTGCAGCCATGCTTACCGGCTTCCTCCGTCAATGTCTCCCTGACCGTTGAGGCCTGCTCATCCGTAAGTATCATATACGAAGGATCAACACAGTAGAGAGGACGCCCCTTCTTCATTATCCCGGCTTTCTCGCGGGCGATCTTATCGATCGTATCTCCCAGAACCGCCGTATGATCCATTCCTATCGATGTTATTACCGATGCTACGGGCTCATCGAAAATATTCGTTGAATCCAGCCTGCCCCCCAGGCCCGTCTCCATTACTGCACAATCGATCTTCTGTTCCGAGAAGTACAGAAGGCATATTGCAGTGACAAGCTCAAACTCCGTGGGGTGCTCGATCCCCTGCCCGATCAGCTTCTCCGATGCTTCCCTGACTCTGTCTGTCAGTCTGGCAAGTGAGACGTCGTCTATCTCGCCGTAGGAATCGTTCTCTGAATATCTGTTCAGACCTTCCCGCCCGTCAATGATCCTGATCCTCTCGGTGAACCTCTCAAGGAAAGGGGATGTAAAAACTCCTGTCTTGAGACCTGATGCAGCAAGCATTGACGATATGAATGCGGTTGCCGAACCCTTCCCGTTCGTACCTGCTATATGGATGACGCGGAAATCCTTTTCGGGATGGCCGAGGAGTTCACAAAGCCCGGATATGCGCTCCAGCCCCGGATTAATGCCGAATTTGACCGCATCAGTTAGGAAATCAGGCGTCTTTTGTGTCATATTACTTCATGTCTTCCTTCTTGAAAACGAAGATCTTGCTCATAACATAGTTGGCAATGACAACGAATACAGAATTGAGAATCTTGATAAGGTGCAGATATGTAAATGCAAAGCTGCCTATCGTGAACCATGTGGAATCCTGAGGCGTATTGAATCCGTTCTCGCATATGGCGATCATAATGGAGAATATGCCGAGCTCGATCACGAGAAAAGACACGACTCTCGCCGCCGCGAAGCTGAGAAGCTCCTTGATAATGCTCCCTGAGGACCTGAACACGAAGATCCTGTTGGTCAGATAGGCGACCAGAACAGCAATGACCCATGCAATGATCTGATTGATAAGCGTCATCAGATTGAATTCATATCCGAAGACAGACACGTTCAGCTTCGCTGTTACAAGAAGGTCGAATATAAGGAATGCTGCGAAATTAACTACGGTTGTTACCCCGCCGCTTACGAGGTACATGAATATCTTGCGCCATTTCTCCTGCTTCTCGGAGAGATGATCTCCTCCGAACAACATTGTCTTAATGATTCCCATTTATATTAATTCCCTTCTGACTCTGTATTAAACTCTTCTCGGCTTCGGATTCTTACGGTGTGACAGAACCCTGTGGACAATGATAACAATGACGACCAGGAACAAAGCTTCGAGGGCGGTGATTATCATAAATACTGTCAACAAGGCACTATAGGCTTTTTGAGCCGTCCTGTCAACCGGAACATATCTGATAAACATATTATCGACATCATCATACGAATAGAATCCTGCGTTGCCGGATTCATCAGCCAGATAACATACGAACCTGTCTTCGGCATCGCGGTATCCCTTATATTCCACTCCGCCGACCGTCTTGACATCCTCGCGGAAATCCTTTGGAATAACAACATCTTCCGGAACGGCCGTTCTAATAAAAACGTTGCTCTTCTGCATCACGACAAGTTCACTGTTATAAGGAATAACCGTCTTAAGCTCATCATTATACAGATACAATCCCGGAGGATTCTCACCGTCGTAAAGATACAGGAGCACACTTACAAAGCCTTCCCTGACATATGCGGGAACAGCGAAATCATTAACATTCCTGATCTTCTGGACAAATCCCTCAGGAGCTTCAAAGTCCTTGGGGAAGTCAAGGAAGGTGAAGGAGTTGCCGACACTGTCCGCAAACACAGCATTCTCCGGAACATAGCTCTCTTTGCGCGTCAGGCGGATGTGATATTCATTCTGCGTCACCTTATCCTGTGCCGTGACGATTATCGTCAGCATGTTATCACCGATCTGAAGATTGTTATTGCCGTTTATGATGACGCCTGCCCACAGATTCGACGGAGTTGCGGTAACACCGACGTCGGTAACAGAACGCTCGACAGTCGCAGTATATTCCGTTATGTCATTGCTGAATGGCGGAGTCAGCTCAGCCTCATTCAGCCTGAGATCAACAAGAGAAGCATCATTAGATGCCTTGTTGCTTATGGTTACGCTTATCGAATTATCCACGGCTGTCGATACGGAGGTCCCGCCTGCCGCTATGAACTCACCCGGATCTTCGATCCAGAAAGGTATCTGTCCCGAAGCATCCTGCCTTACTCTGAACGAGATCGTGCAGAGCACCATTGACGTATCCGTATTGAAAGCAGACTGCGCACCTTCGGTCTGTCCATCTTCATTGCCGGTCTCCTGGTAATACTGGTCGATCGCAGAGATGTTCACATAGCTCTCATCATTAGTTACGTTATATACAAAGGAAGAGATATCATTTCCCAATTCAACGGAAACATATTCCGCCAGCGACGCGTCAAAATGTATCTTCATGGGTCCGAAGCTGACTATCCCAGGGAAGTTATCCGCTATGATCGATACCTGAAGCGTGTCTCCCACTCCGGGTTCAGTGTTATTGGCGCGAACGGACAGGTTGATGAGGTCATCAGCCTGTACAGGCACCGGCAGCAGCACCGTCATATGTATAGCCAAAAGCAATATGAATGCCGCAATTCTCCTCATGGCTTATCTCCGTATCCGTCAGGCATATTGTCATATACCGGAATGATAAATTCAAAAGTATTGCCGAGCTGATTAGTGCTCAGATAGCTCTTATAATACCTGTAACCTTCAGAATATGCCATCATTATGTTGCCTGCATACTGATGATCATATAGAGCGGTTCCGTTGTCAACGACATCGAATTTCTGGAAATAAAGAGTATCCTGACCGTTATTTATATAGCCTGAAGCGATCCACAGCGCACCGCCTGTAATAGCCTTGTCCCTGGAATCCCACGGCAGAAGGAAAGCTCTCTCCTTGTCGGTCAGTTCCTGCTTATCGGGCTCATATCCCCAGCGGGAATACCTGGCGCCGTTCAGAACAGGACCGCCTTCCCCCGTGGACCCGTATGATCCTATATTGTAGAAATTATAGTATCCCTCATATCCTTCAACAGTCCCCTGAGCCAGCTTCGACTGACCGTTCGATCCCATCTCCGTCAGGATCCTGCTGGCCAGAAGATAGGGTGATACACCCGACGTCTTCGCGGCATTAAGAATGGCATCCGCATAATTGTATTCACCGGTATCCATGAATGTCCCCTTGATCATCGAAGCGACGCCTTCTTTTGTATGGTAGTCGGGATTATATGACTGCCTCTCGAACATGAATACACGTTCTATGCTGAGGAAATTACGCGGATCGAGATAATACCTTATGACTTCAGGCTTTACCGCCATCCAGTCCGGAGCATCATATATCTTTGAGTCAGGCTTGACATATGTGGGATTATACCTGTTCGTGGCAAGGCTTCTTCCTCCCGTATCCTCCACCTTAACGGCTTCCTCGAAGTCAATTCCGGTATTGTATGGTGTAAAAACATACTGCGGGTGCTGGGCATGAAGCAGTATCAGTCCGCTGTAATATGATTCCGGAAATCTTGACAGCGTGTTCTCATAGAATGCACCGTCATCATCTCCGCATAATATGTATATCTTATATATCTTCTTCTCTCCCGTAAAAGACCCGACCTCACAGGACATCTGATTCATGCCTTTCTTAAGCTCGAAAGTCTTCTCTCCGCCGTTACCGGATCCCTTATCGCCGTCAATGCTGATATCCACTGAGGAAGCATACCCTTCCTGCGGAACGGCTGACACACTGATACGCGACACATTCTTCATATAATATGCATATTCTTCCGTCTTCGCGTCAAATCCCGGCCAGATATTGATCTTTGTCCCGGACTGATCCTTGACGGTAAGATCAATAAGAGTTCCGTTCAGCGGCAGTATATCAACCTTCGAGATATCGTCCTCATATATCTGGAGATCCTTGTCTACAAGTCTTACAACATCCCCTTCCCTGCCCGTAACGGCCATATATGTTCCGTTGTATCTTGCCGCCTCGGGACTCTGAACCATCATGTAACAGATATCCGCATTATGCGACTCACATGCTGCTCCCCGGCTGACCCTCACATAAAAACAGTTCGACAATCCCATAATCCCGGTCTGCTCAGACACAGCTGCGACATCCTGCGCCTTGCCTCTCAACACTTCGTAAGACAACCCCGGAAGGTCATTCTCGCCCAGCAGATTGCCGCACAGATCATATAAAGACACCTTGATATCATCAGTCATCCCGGCGAAATTCACATATGCATCACGATCCTCACAATTGAATCTGTACCATGAAGATTCACTTCCTGCACTGAGCACCCCATCAGATGCCCTGTCATTAGATATGGTTCCGAATTCCGGTATATCAACCTTGCCCCCGGGAATAATCAAACTCCTGCCTTCACCTGTTCTGAACAATATATTGATATCGTGTTCTCCCGGACTCGATTCCGCAGTATCCCACGATAGTTCATAGTCTCTCGCACCGGAAGTGCTGCTCCCCAGGTTGAGATAACCGTGACAAAGCGAGCCGTCCACAAGCATGTCTGCCCTTATGTCATCACCGTCATACTGTAATGTGCCTGATGCCTTACTAATGCCCATCAGAGTACGTCCGTCGTTCTTAAAATCATCCGTAACCGTCGCTCCGGCCACGGTTCCCTGACCGCCTGATACGATATTGCCTGTTGATTTGTTGCTTCTTCCCAAGCTTCTGACAGCCAGGTCCACGACATACATTCTGGAATTACTCTTCACCATTGATGAAATATCGTTTATCTTGCCTGCATCAGCGTCGCCATATACAACGCCGGCCAGATCTCTTGCGAACTGATCATCATCCGCACATGACAACAGGTAGTCAGGAGATTCAAAGACAGTAATGAGATAGTCGGCCAAAGAATACAGATCCGCTTCGATCCTCTGCTTTGCACAGCTGCTTCCTTCACCGCCTGCAAGAGCCTGTGCTCTCATTATCACCTGTTCCTCACCGCTTCCCGTATGCGAACCGAACGCGGATGCCGCCGAATTCATAGTAATAACAGCCAGTACCGTTAATACGATTCCAAATAAAGCTGTTCCGAGCGACAGATACAGGTATTCAGGACGTCTCTTACCGTTCATATGACTCTGATACCACCTTATCCGTTGCCGTTCAGCTGATCAAGATTATACCCGAACGCCGGTACGTATATTCTCATAAACTCATCTGCTTCCGGAACATCCAAGGCTGTGATCGATTCCCTCAACGTCTCTTTGGCTGACAGGAATTCCTTGTTGCCGGATGATTCTTCCCTGATACATTTAATGTAGGCGGCAATCTTATCGGCTGCCTTTACCAGTCTCTTCGTTACTGCGCCCTCCTCGCCCTTGAACTGCGGATCAAGGAGAGATAAGTATTCATCACTAAGTTCTTCCGGCAATAGATTGACAAGTGTTCTTGCGGCTTCGGATTCAACTTCTTTATAGGCTCTGGTTATCTCCTTGTTGCGGTATTTGATAGGTGTCGGAAGATCGCCTGTCAAAATCTCGGTGCAATCGTGATAAAGGCCAAGGCATGCAACCTTATACGGATCTACCTGAAGACTCCCCTCATTATTGTTATTTCTGTTATACATCAGGGCAAGGCACTGGGCGATAACGGCCACATCAAAGCTGTGCTCCTTGATATTCTCTGTTTTTGAATTGCGCATCAGACCCCATCTCGCAATATACTGCATGCGGTCAAGCATGGCAAAAAATCCGTAATTTGGTTCATTTCCCATATTCATATCTCCACAATCTTAATTCTTATAAAGTTCATTAAAGCAATCCGTTGCGAACTGGTCAGTCATACCCGCTATGTAATCTGTTACTTTAACGGCGGAAGGGCATTCGGGTTCAGGATGAGAGATGACAAATCTGGCAAACTTGCGGATTGCTTCCTTCTTGGAATCAAGTGCCATGTCTATGTTGGATGCAGCATTATAGAATGCATCAAAAAGTCCCCTGATCATTATATCAACGGTCTGTTCATATACCTGTACCTTAGGAGCCTTATATATCTGGACAACATTTGTATTAAGGAATTTGGCGAGAGCATCAGATGCCATATCGGACATCCTTATCTCGTCTTTGGAAATGCTGCAATTAATTATATCTTCGACGAGGGTATTGATAACCTGCGAATTGTTCTGACCGAGAACGGCTGCGGCATCCGGAGCAAAATCGCTTATATCTTCGATTATTCCCGTCCTAAGAGCATCCTCAACATCTCTGCCAACATAAGCTATCTTGTCGGCAAATCTCACAACGCATCCTTCAAGCGTAGCGGGATTCCTGCGTTCAGCTTTGGGTATGAGGTATGATACCTCCGACTCGGGCTTGTCTCTGTCAGGTCTCAGCACCTTCTCATCGTATATCTCTCCGCAATGCGACAATATCCCGTCCCTGACCTCGAAAGTCAGATTGAGCCCCGGTTCGCCGTTCCTGCTCTCCAGAAGATCGATCACCCTTATCCCGTGCGCCTCGTGTTCAAAGAACCTGTCAGGTTCCTTCTGCTTCAGACATTTATTTAAGATCCTCTCACCGCTGTGGCCGAACGGAGCATGACCGATGTCATGACCCAGGGCAATTGCCTGGATCAGATCTATATTGAGATTGAGTGCCTTGCCGATCGTCGATGATATATAGTAAACATACAGAACATGTTCAAGCCTCGAGCAGATATGGTCATTAGTGGGGTTGAAGAAGACCTGTGTCTTGTGCTTGAGCCTTCTGAATGACTGGGAAAAGATGATTCTGCCCACGTCACGTTCGTACGGATTCCTTATATCCGTATCATGTTCTTCCCTTACTCTCCCCCTGCTCTTTGAGATGTGCGCTGCAAACGAGGAGAGAAGGCTGTCTTTCTCCATCTTTGCAAGCTCGAGGATATCACGGTTCGTATCACTTACTCCCGTGCTTATGTTAATGCTCTTGAATGCTTCACTATACAGATCAAACAGGCTTGTAATATCACTCATCTCACCGACCTCCGATGATATTATACCTTATTATCGCAACCATTGGTCCATCAGGCACGATGAAGGCCTGCAGCCTTCGCCAGCATGTTCTTCCTCATCCCGTCGAAATCAACGGTTATGAGAGCATCGCCCCCGACAGGTTCAACTTTGAGAACTTCACCGGTACCGAATCTGTCATGTCTTACCTTCATCCCGACGACCAGTTCATCAGGCATGAGGCTGCCGGCTTTGACACTGTTCTTATTGCCTGACACTCCGGTAAACTTTGTGGATAATGCTGTGCTGATAGCTCTCCTGGCTTCATCTCTCCTCGGAGATATCTGCTCTGCACCGGCAGGCGCATCGTGACGCTTTGTGCCCATCTTGTAGAGAAGATCGCTGCTGATCTCCTTGATAAATCTGGAAGGCATGTTACTCTGCGTCTGTCCGAAGAGCATTCTCTGTCTCGTCATCATAACGAACAGATTCTTTTTTGCTCTTGTAATCGCTACATACATCAGTCTGCGTTCTTCCTCAAGATCATCCTCGGTCTGTATCGACCTGTAACTCGGGAAGATAGTCTCTTCGGCACCTACAAGGAAAACGGCACCGAATTCCAGTCCCTTGGCGCTGTGTATGGACATGAGCCTTACGTAGTCATCAGACTCATCATCACGTTCCTCATCCGTATATAGTGCTGCATTGGCCACATAAAGCGCCAGTATTCCTTCGGTAGTTGATGCTGTCGCAAAACCCTGCTCCGCCATCAATTCATCGATACTGCCGTCTCCTGCTTCGGCTCTGTGAGCGTTATCAAATTCGGCTGCTTCTGTAAGGAGCTCCTTGAGGTTCTCGACCCTGTCAACTATCTCACCCTTCTTCTCGCGTTGAGCGATTATCTCGCTTATAAGTCCTGACTTGTCCTGAACATACTCGACGTACCCGGCGAAGTTCAATTCATCCTCCATAAGCTTGGAACGCATCTCATCCACTGTATCCGTAAACTCCCTAAGCTTATAGGAAGCTCTGGACAATTCCTCGAACTCAGCGGCATGACATGCAATATCGAACAGACTCCTGCCGGTTGTGGAAGATATCATCTTCATCCTGTCTATCGTCGTATCGCCTATCCCCCTTCTCGGGACATTGATTATACGCTCGAAAGCAAGACTATCATTAGTGTCGTTTATTATCCTCAGGTATGACAAAAGGTCTTTGATCTCCTTGCGGTCGTAGAACCTCAGTCCCCCGTATACTCTGAAAGGGATCTCCCTCTGCCTGAGTGAACTCTCTATCGAACGCGACAGGGCATTCATTCTGTAAAGAACAGCACAATCAGAGAATTTGAACTTGCCTTTGTCAACGAATTTCTTAATTGTCGATGCGACAAAATCCGCCTCCCCCATCTGGCTGTCGGTATTGACCACGACGATCTTATCGCCTTCACCGTTAGTTGTGCGGAGCTCCTTCTTCTTACGCTTCCTGTTGTTGGCTATGACCTGGTTGGCAGCTTCCAGTATGCTTCCCGTGGATCTGTAATTCTGAACAAGCTTTATCACCTTGCAGCCCGGGAAATCCTTCTCAAAATTCAGTATCATCCTCACATCCGCACCGCGGAAAGAATAGATCGACTGGTCGTCATCGCCCACGACACATATGTTGCCATGTCCCTTCGCCAGAAGCATGACGGCTCTGTACTGCGGAAGGTTAGTGTCCTGATATTCATCGACCATTATATATCTGAACTTATTCTGATACAGCTCGAGAATGTCAGGGTGCTCATCCAGGAGCCTTGTCATATTGATGAGTATATCGTCGAAGTCCATAGCATTGTTCTGAAGGAGCTTCTCGGAATATCTCTTATAGATCTTGCCCTGGATCCCTTTGACATAGTCACCGGCAGATTCCGCCAGATAATCATCGGCCGTTATCATCTTATTCTTGGCTGAAGATATCTCATACTGGACCGATCTTGGCTTGAACTTCTTCTCATCTATATCAAGCTCCTTCATCGCATCCTTAATGAGCTTGGTCTGGTCGTCTGTATCTACTATCGTAAAATTATCGGAGTAATGCAGGAGTTCGGCATGCTTCCTCAGGATCCTGGCGAAAATACTGTGGAATGTTCCGCACCATATATACCTCGAACTGTCTCCGACAAGTGAAGTTATCCTCTCCCTCATCTCATTGGCAGCCTTGTTGGTAAATGTGATAGCCAGAATCTGAGACGGCCTCACATTGTGGTGCTTCATCATGTAGGCTATCCTGTACGTGATGACGCGGGTCTTGCCGGAACCGGCCCCTGCAAGGATAAGCAGCGGACCGTCAAGATGCGTCACAGCCTGCATCTGCTCCTCATTAAGCTCATCAAGCAGCTCACTTCCGTCCGTACCGGCCGAATCACCTGAGTTGTCATAGATCTGCTGTAATTCATCAAAAAAATCACTGTTATAATCAGACAAAATTACACTCTCCAAAAGCAAAAGATAATTATTGGAATATTATACCACTATGCACGTCCCTTTAATGACACACATCAACGGTTACTGCATACTCCCGATCCGTCAAAATCGTATGTACGCCCGTCAATAACAGCAGAGGTTGAAGACAGCATTATGCCGGAAGTGTTGAAATAATACCATTTATTCCTGATCTTCTTCCAGCCTGTTGCCGCGCCTCCGTCTTCATCAAAGTAGAATACGCTGCCGTCGACAGTCTTCCAGCCTTTGACTTCGATGCCCTTACCGTCAAAGTAATAATACTTAAGTCCTATCCTCCTCAGACCGCTTACCATTTTGCCATAGGAATCAAAATAATAAGTATTGCCTTTGTTTGTGATCCATTCACTGCATGCTGCCGCGCCGTCATCGCCGAAGCAGTACCACGCATCGCCGATCTTCTTCCATCCGGTGACGGCCGCACCCTTATCGCCGAGATAGTAGATCTTGCCGTCTATTCTGACAAGTCCTGACATCATAGCCTGATCATCACCGAAATAGTACATCTTCTTATCGATCGTCTGCCATCCGCTCAAGCTTCTGCCTTCGGCATCGAAGCAGAACAGGTCTCCTCCGACCTTCTGCCAGCCGGGAAGCGGTTTGTCCTCACTGTCAGTACAGACAAACGAGCCGCCATCTCTTCTTATCGTCCTGAGCACATTGCCGGACCCATCGAGATAGAGCCACTGACCTGCATACTTGACCCAGGTCTTCTTAAGTCTGCCCGTACTGTCCAGATAAAAGTATTTATCATCAAGTATCAGGATTCCGGTACGCATCCTGAAGGTATCGTCTATATAGAAATCATCATTCTTTATCTTGATCCATCCGGTCCTGGCAGCCCCGCTGTTGCCGAACAGATACCAGTTGGTGCCGCATTCCTTCCAGCCGACGAACATCGATCCGTCCTCTTCGAAGTAATAGAGCTTCTCACCTATATATTGAAGGCCCGTCGCCATGATACCGTTCTCATCAAAGTAGTATGTCCTGCCGCTGATCTCGGCAAATTCGCTGACCTTCTTCGTCCCCGTCGTATCATAGAACTCGTAGCCGTTATCAGTCTCCTGCCACGTACCGTACTTCCTGCGGTTAATTGCATCTCCGGGACGTCTGTAGATGTATATTCCGTAGCCTCTGCCGGATGTCGTTCCCTTATTAATGTATTCCCAGAGAGCCTGACATGTGACGACACCGCCCTCGCCATAATCCGAGTAATGAGCCGGCCAGCTCGTCTTACCGTCATATGACTTCATGTTATCCTTCACTCCGCAGTAGATGCTCACATGGCTGCAGCCCGTGTTCTCCACATCACGCGAAGTGTTCCTTACCCAAATGAGTATATCCCCCGGTTTTGCATTCTCGGCTACCCAGTCACCGAGCTTGATCGCTGTCTTCTTGTCGATCCCTACAGACATCCTGTAAGTAATATTCGATGCAACGAGATTATAGTTATTGTCTTTGAGCATCTGACGCATCATCTTGGCGCGGGGGTGCTGAGTAAACTCTCCGGGATAGTATGCACAGTCACGCATGATCATACTGACATAATCTGCGCATGTCGGCGCAACAAATCCGCCGATATATTCCCTGCAATACTCTTCCACCTCTTCCCAGGTACTGCGCTCTTCAGAATCAGTATTAGCACTTACAGGCACGGCCATACAGACAGACACCACAATGATCATCGTCAATAACGGGAATAACTTGTGTATGAGTCTCTTCATCCGCAGGCTCCTGTAACATGATTGTAATATAGTATACCACAGAAGACAGAATGATGCCGTACTGATTATCGGTGCTTCGAGCACCGGGACCACTCAATGGCAGAGCCGATATGTATCCGTTTTTCTGCACCGACTGGCTTCCCGTGCGGGTTTACGGATACATTTAGTCAGTTAATTGATGTAACAAGTCGATCCAACCGGCGTCTGGATTTCCGCGTCTGTTCTCAGACTGTTAGCCACGGACAACATGCCTTTTTTCCGGCTGGTGTTCTCATTACCCGAATGTCTTCGGTTGCAGGTTCCGCATCTATTCTCACTCACCATACCCGGCATATGCGTTTCCGAAGAAAACAGGCATTCCTTCCGAAGAAATCGCGGAAAAATTACTGATTCTTGCGGAATCCGAAGGATTTAAGATTTTTTCCGAATTTTCTTCGGAAAAAATCTCAGAATCTTGCGGAAACCGGTTTGAAGGTCGATCCGGCCACCAATTGAATGTCTTTATCTTTCTGCTCTGAAATGATCTTACAGGCAATCATCTTAACCTAATGACACCCCGAAGGAACACCCGGGGTGCCCCTAAGGGGTGTTCTTCTGGCCGGATTTGAGCAAAAGAACACGTAAAAGGTGCACCCGGGGTGTTCCTTTGGGGTGTTCTTCTGGCCGGGTACGCAAACAAAAATCCCGGAAACACTTATGAGCCCCCAATAAAAAGAGACTGAAGAGATATCACTCCCTCCAGTCCCTCAATTCAATTCTCTTATAATTATCAGCCAATAAGCGCCTGTGTCTCCTGAGCGATCGCAAGTTCCTCATTTGTAGGGATGACTACAACCTTAACCTTTGAGTCATCAGCACTTATGACAGCCTCGCTCCTGATGCCTGTATTCTTGGCAGGATCGATCTTGGCACCCATGAACTCCAGAGGAGCGATCATCTCTTCACGGATCTTCCATGTGTTCTCACCGATACCGGCCGTGAAGACGATTACGTCAACACCGCCCATGGCAGCTGCATAGGAACCGATAATCTTCTGTCCCTGATATACGAACATCTCGAGTGCGAGCTTTGCTCTCTCATTGCCCTCATTTGAAGCTTTCTCAAGGTCACGGAAATCGGAGCCGACACCGGAGATTCCGAGAACACCGCTCTTCTTGTTAAGGAGCGTATCCATCTCTTCGGGAGACAATCCTTCCTTCTGCATGATGAAAGGAACGATGGCAGGATCGATATCACCTGTTCTTGTTCCCATGCAAATACCTGCAAGAGGCGTAAGACCCATTGATGTATCTACGCACTTGCCGTCCTTTACAGCTGCGAAAGAAGAACCGTTGCCCAGGTGGCATGTAATCATCTTAAGACCCTTCGTATCGATGCCAAGGAACTCAGCAGCCCTCTTGGATACATAGCGGTGTGACGTGCCGTGGAAGCCGTATCTTCTGATGGAGTACTTCTCATAATACTCGTAAGGGAGTGCATACATAAATGCCTTCGGGGGCATTGTCTGGTGGAAAGCAGTGTCAAATACTGCAACCTGGGGAGTACCTGCAGGCAAAGCAGCCTCGCATGCCTCGATACCGATGAGGTTTGCAGGGTTATGCAGAGGTCCCAGGGGGAAGCACTCGCGGATAACGCGCTTAACATCATCGTTTACGATAACTGACTCGCTATAGTACTTACCTGCGTGGAGTACCCTGTGTCCTACGGCTGCAATCTCGGATACATCACCGATAACGCCTGTCTCGGGATCTGTAAGCTGAGCGAGAACGAGCTTGACTGCCGCCTTGTGATTGGGAAGTGCGACATCCTTATTGAGGTCTGCGCTGCTTGTCTTATATGAGAGCTTGCCGTCGATGCCGATCCTGTCGGCATTGCCTTTTGCAAGGACAGTTCCATTATCAATATCGAAGAGCTGGAATTTACATGATGAGCTTCCGCAGTTGATTACCAAAATGTTCATTAGAGTACCTCCTGTTATGCCATTGCCTGAGCCTGTACGGCTGTGATAGCGATTACACCGACGATATCCTTATATGAGCATCCTCTGGACAGGTCATTAACAGGCTTTGCAATACCCTGGCACATAGGTCCGTAAGCTTCTGCCTTTGCAAGTCTCTGTACGAGCTTATATCCGATGTTGCCTGCATCAAGGTCAGGGAAGATAAGAACATTCGCATGACCTGCAACAGAAGAACCGGGAGCCTTGGACTCGCCGATGGAAGGAACCATAGCAGCATCTGCCTGGAGCTCGCCGTCGATCGCGAACTGAGGATACTGCTCCTTGGCAAGCTTAGTTGCCTCAACAACCTTTGTAACGTCATCATGCTTTGCCGACCCCATAGAAGAGTGTGACAGCATAGCAACCTGCGCCTTCTTGCCTACGAGAAGCTCGAAAGACTCGGCCGAGGAACCTGCGATAGCAGCCAGCTCCTCAGGGTTGGGATTCTGGTTAAGTCCGCAGTCACCGAATACGAATGTGCCTTCCTCACCGAATTTGCAGTCAGGAACAACCATTACGAAGAAAGCTGATACAAGCTTTGTACCGGGCTTTGTCTTGATGATCTGAAGAGAGGGCCTCAATGTGTTGGCAGTTGAGTGGCATGCCCCGGATACGATACCGTCACCGTCACCCATCTTGACCATCATGCACGCATAATACATATAGTCGCCGAGCAGTGTCTCCTTTGCCTGCTCAGGTGTCATTCCCTTAGCCTTGCGGAGTTCATAGAATCCGTTAATATACTCTTCTGTCTTACTGTTTGTGAAAGGATCAACAACAGTTGCCTTGGATATATCCAGGCCCTCACTGTTCTTTGCAATCTCTTCGGGTGTGCCAATGATAACGATATCGGCAATATCGTCTGCCAGTATCTCTGCTGCTGCTTCAAATGTTCTCCTGTCCATTGACTCCGGCAGGATGATAGTCTTCTTGTCGGCCTTTGCACGGGCCTTGATGTCGTCAATAAATGCCATAAGATTTACGCCTCGTCTTTATTTATTGTGTTTATAGGAATAAATATACACTAACGATGAGTATACTCTCAAACGCCTGTTATTTCAAACGGAAAACATACCGTTTATTATCAGGAATATCTTAAGGTTCTCCTCCCCGTAGAATCTGAACCTGTTGTTCTCATCCCTGAATATCAGATAAAGCGCCTTGCTCTGCTTATTAGTGGCAACTCTCGGGGCGATCATGGCGCAGATAGTCCTGTACAGATCCTTATCCTCCTTGTACCTTGCCAGGATCAGCGCATCACAGTAGGAACCGAACAATTCCACCCCGCCCGAGACTCCGGTCGTCAGATAATAGTATTCATACAATATTCCGTCGTTTATGAGATTTGCCTTGAACTGATGATAGACCGGATCAGGCAGTTTGCCTGCTCCTGCCAGATTTACCATTGTCTTAAGTGATTCACTGACAGAGACCGCACCTGCTCCTCCGCCGGAATAGATATAGATAATCTCCCCTGCATCAGTCACCGTGTAAGCATATGCATAGTAGGGTCTCTCCGTAGATACAAGTGCATCCTGCACGATCTTAAGCGCCTTGTCATAAGAACCCGCCGGCAGAAGGGAATTCTTCTCAAGATTGGATATGAGTTCAAGATCGATATCCGAGATCTTCACCCCCGTAAACTCGAAAGGGCTCCCCTCCTGCTCCAGATTCTCCTCTGTTGAATCATAAGTAACGCTCTGCAGGTGCTCCGGCCTGATCTCCCCCTGCGCATCAAAAACAATCCCTATGAGAGCCTTTATATTGTCAAGATCATCACTTCCGCCGTATGCACTGTAGTACTCTGTATAAGCTTTGAGGAACATGAGCTCGTCTGAATTGGAGTAAGTCTTATCCTCAGTGCCGTCTTTGAAGAAAGTGCCTCTGTACGATCCGTCACCGTTACGCATGTCACGGTTGATCCTCTTAACGAGCCTGACTGCCTCACTTCTCTCACCGGATGCTATGTATTTGAGGAGGAGCAGTGACTGGTCTTTGAGCAGATACTTGCCTGAAGGCTCAGCGTCCTGATATGCAAGCCTTCCCTCAAGCAGATGATCTGACATTATGAATTCGTCCTCAAGCAGTATATTTGATATCCTGCTCCACATATACGACGGCATTATGCTGTATTCGGCTGCAATACTGCGGTATTCTGAACCTCCGGATACGGCATGGGTCAGATCAAATCTGTGTTTGTTCACAAAAACATTGATATATATAAGATAGAGCACAAGGATCGCGACGGCTGCTGCCGCTATTCCTATTATCACCAAAGCTCTTTTCTTCATTGCACAATACCGTCCTGTTAGAATATAATCATTTTACCAAATAATGCGAAGGAAAGATAAATATGCGGGTAATCGGGATAATAGCCGAATACAATCCTTTTCATAATGGTCATGAATATCTGATCAAAGAGGCAAGGAAGCGCGTCGGGGACCCGCGTGCAGTTGTCATGAGCATTATGAGCGGACCTTTCACCCAGCGCGGTCTTCCCGCCATGGCCCCCGCACACATAAGAGCAAAACAGGCACTTAAGTGCGGATGTGATGTTGTGATAGAGCTCCCTTTCGAGTATGCCTGCGCGCCCGCTTCGGAATTCGCATACGGGGCCGTCAAATCGTTGATGGATACCGGCGTCGTGACTGATATTGCGTGGGGTATCGAGGATACTTCACCTGATATCGTCGAAGCATTGTCCGATCCTTCGCTCTATGAGAGAGAGGCGTATAAGGATGCCCTCCGCAAGGCGCTCGCCTCGGGAGATTCCTTCCCGCTTGCCAATTCCAAGGCTGTCGCGGCCGTTGCAGGCAGCGTGGATCCGGAGCTTCTCCAAGAAGCACTGAGGTCGCCTAACACGATCCTGGCCATAGAGTATATGAAGGCCATCAGGATGCTTGGAGCGAAGTTCAAGGTCCACATGATCCCCCGTCAGGGACAGGGCTACTCTGATGATGACCCGGAGACTGATCAGCAGTTCTGTTCAGCCTCTGCAATAAGGAAAGCCGTGATGTCCTCGGACGGAACAGTTTCAGGTATCGCATCCGCAGTCTGCGGCAGGATGCCTGACAATGCCGCGTCTGTCATGCTCAGCGCTTTGTCACGCGGTGAATTCAGACCGGCGGATTTGAATGAATATGCTTTGAGAGCCGTGACATTTCCCCGCGGGGATCTTCATGAGATAAGATTCATGAATGACGGACTAGACGGATATATCAGCAATATACTGGATGACCTGAGGACGGGAGATACGACATTTGATGCGCTTTCGGCAAGACTGGCGACAAAGCATTTCACCATGGCAAGGATATACAGGGCGCTTACGATGATGCTCCTCGGAGTCCGCGGGGACATGGTCCGCAAAGATCCCTGTTATATCCGCGTTCTCGGCTTCGGCCACGAAGGAAGGTACTGCCTTAAGATCATGGGCAAGTGCAGCAGGCTTCCAATAATACATAATTTCTCGGATTTTCTCGAGAATGGAAATCTTAAGGATGCGGCGGATCTCAGTCTCAGAGCTTACGATCTGGCGGGCATAATAATGGGGATGCCGCCCGGATCTGCGCGCGACATCCCCCCTGTTATCGTATAATCATACGGACGGTCACGTGCCGCCGGGTACCGAATAATGATTGAATTCTTCAGTGCAGCTGGTGGCTATCACATCCTCCGGATCTGCAAATTCTATTATCTCAATATCAAGCTCTGTATATTCCGATCTCATATCTTCCCCTCCTTACTGATTTGTTGCATTTTTGTATGCTAAAGCATCTTCTGAATATCTCAGGAGAGCTTTGCTGAGGTAGACATCAGCGTGTGTCTTGAACATGGAATCTCTGAAGTAATCCATTACGGTATACGCATAGCTCAAGGGACTGATCTCGATACCATAAGACAGACGGCGGTATTCATAGTTGAAGACCGGTTGGCTTGCCGTACCGCCGCTGTAGTGAGACAGGAATTCCACATAGATCTTTGTACCGATATCGTATGCGGCAATATCAGGGATCTCGATATAGTACAGACCGTGTTCCTGTCCGACAGTATAGTTCGTGATATCTCCATGCTGGTCATCATTCAGATTGACACTTTGCCTCTTGGTCCTGAATATCTCAAAGTCAGCATTTGTTATGTCATTCGTGAAATACAGTCTCAAAGCGATCTTATCCTTAGCTACGAGCGACAAGCTGTTATAGCCGATATTGTAGCCAAGACCTGCCCTCTGTCCGCGGATACCGACATAATTGCTCCCGCCTGCTCCCTGGAATACGGACGGCTTATAATTCTCAAATGAATCTACAGTAATGCTGTTATAATCATTCAGCGGGCGGTTCTCATCGTAATACCCTACATCGTCTCTGTGGGCAAAAGCACTCATGGCACTGACTCTGTCATTCTCGGTCTTATTCTCAAGATATGCTTTGGAGAAACCGCCATAGACCAGCATTGCGTCAGCAAGCTTCTTCGCTTCTTCTTTGTAATCCCCGTTCTTGAGTGCCGTCAGGTACTGTGTTGCATTGATCTTGTATGCGTCGACGGCAGTTCCGTTGAATACCATTGACTGAAGTCCGTCTTTGTCGAAGAGTGCATACTTGATGTCGGAATCAAGCTGCCTTGCATAAAGCGAACACGAGATAACGCATACTCCTGCACTGTCAGGTTCCAGATCGACTCTCCTCAGCTCCGGGTCATTAGGACCCTGCATCATTACATATGCGGAATCTCTGTCGATCTTATCACCGAGCCTTAACGTAAATCTGAAGCACAGAGCTTCTGCCATCGTCATGTCAGCACCTTCAATGATATTAGGCTGATACTGATATATCGTCAATTCACTATCAGGGTTATACGAGGATGTGGACGGTCTGAACCTGATGACGGCATCATCAGAGTCTGAAGTAAAGAAAAGCACATCACTTACATCCTTCTTATAATAACCGCTTGTGAATTCATATGGCTCGCTGCCGGTATCGGAACCGTAAGTGATTCCGATCGTATTGCCGGCATCAAAACCCTGCTCGATCACGATCTTCTCATCGGAGCTGATACATACGTTGTTATCAGCCTCACCGACCTTGTTGTTCGTAACATTGATCTTGCCGTCGAATGTGACATTCTCCTCAAGATAAATGCCGCCGCCGTAGGATGTGGCCGTATTTGCAGCTATCTCTGCTCCTGTGAGCTTAAGTGTTCCGATGTTGTAGACGGCACCGCCGCTTGCGGCCGTGTTATGAACTGCGACCCAGTTCGTGATCGTAAGCTCACGTCTGTTGTATACAGCTCCGCCCTTGTCCGCGGAATTGAGTGCGCATCCGTTAGTGACAACACTCGTGCTCAGCTGTGTAAGGGATGTGATCGTCATGTTACCGCAGTTATCGATCGCTCCGCCGTTGCCCTCCGTAGAGTTGCTGTCGAATATAACATCCTCAATATCGATCACGCCGTATGTAGGATTGCTGCTTGAAGTAAATGAATTATAGATCGCTCCGCCGGACGATGATGCATGATTGGATGTGAATCTCGCATCCTTAAGAGACACAGTTCCGGCAAAGGGATATGAACCGTTATAGATCGCGCCGCCGCTTCCGCTGTTGGCGTTATTCTCTGTGAATGAGGCTCCGTTAATGGTCAGTGTGCCAAGGTTATATACAGCTCCGCCGGAATTGGCAACATTCTGCGAGAAAGTGCCGCCGGTGATCGTAACAGTACCGTGGTAATTGTAAAGTCCGCCGCCGAATGTTGTTCCTGAAGCTGCAGCATAGACATTACCCGATATTGTACCTCCGGATATAGTGACAGTACCCATATTATTGTAGATACCGGCACCTGAATGAGCTTTGTTGCCGGATACGGTACCGCTGCGGAAAGTAACGGTTCCGTCGTAATTATAGATTCCGCCGCCATAGAAGTTGCTGTCAAACTTGACCTTGTCAGATGTATTGTTATCAGTAACCTTACCGCCGTTTATGATAAGTTCACCCCTGTTGTTGTAGATACCTGCACCGGCCTTGTTCATGGATGATGAAGATGACTCGGCTGCATAGTTGCCTGTGACATTGCCGCCATTGAAGTAAAGCTTACCTGAATTATTGATTCCTGCACCCAGACGTGCGTGACCGCCTGTGATCACACCGGTCTTCTCATACGAGGAATCGCTGATGGTCAATGTACCCGCGTTCTCGATAACGCTTCCGATCTTGTTATGATTCTTATCGATCTTATAGCCGTAGAGTTCAATAGTGATCTCTTTGCCAGAAGGAACAGTGATGGCGTTGTCGCCGCTTGAAGCAACACAGTCGCCATTCAGCCTGATATAGCCTTTGCTGGGAATGGTGTTGACCGCATTCTGAAGTCCGCTCCAGCTGTCGACACTGAAATTCGTGCTTGCCAGTGCAAGCTTCGAGTCTGCGACAGTTACATAGTAATCACTCTTGCTGGAGATAAAGTATGATCTCTTAGCCAGCTGAGTCTCACTGAGAGTGTCAGTAAAAGCTCCGGGGGAACTCATATCGATCGCTACCTTACTGCCTTCTCCGATATTGGATATATCGATTACCTTATCAGTATCAAGGCATACATCCTTGCCGTTATCTTTGATGATCATCTTGCCGCTGAGATCAATATAGTCCTCATCGTAATAATACGAACCGTCACATTCGAATGCAGTGTCATTGCCGGTTATCGTACAGTTGTTAAGTGCAACCGGGGCATTGTTCTGGATTGCATAACCAAAGCCCTGAATAGTAAGACCCTCTAGGACTGCCGTTCCGCCCTCGGGGACAATGACTCCGGCAATGATATAACCGGAACTGTCCTTCTTCCTGCCGAGGATCGTTCCGTTCTTTATGGTGACGCTACAGTCATCTACATATATAGCCGCATAATACGAATCAGAACTGTCTATGGTGTATCCGTTAAGATCGATAACCACATCCTGCTTCAAAGACAGATAGGTATCCCAATAACCTTTTGTAACATTCCCCTGAAGTACATACGTCTCGCCTGTTCCGGCCTTTGCATTAACTCCTTCACAAAAGTCAGACCAGCTGACGGATGCTTCGTCGCCGTCGCCAAAAACATCAGCCTCTTCCTCTGTGACATTCTCCTGTTCATCAGATTCTTCATCGTCTGAAGCATCTGCTGCGTCGGAATCATCTTCCTCACCTGATGTCTGTTCAACTTCTGTGATCTCGGGAACAGACTCATCAGATACATCAGTACCTTCAGCAAATACCATCATTGGAAGACTGCCGGTAATCATCGCCAGACTGAGAACAAAAGCCACGATTTTCTTGCTCTTCATAATATGTTACCTCCTTACAGGGTATCAATCAACACACTCATACCCGTTAATTATCTCATATCAGGCCCCGCAATATCAACAAAAAAGAGCCTCTCCAAATATAAAGAGACCTCCATAGCGGAAGTCTCTCAATCTGTCATTTGTCAAAACTGATTACTTAGCTGCGTTAGCTGCCTTGGCAATCCTTGACTTTGTTCTGGAAGCAGCCTGCTTGCTGATGTGGCCCTTTGCTGCTGCCTGATCCAATGTCTTCTGAACATTCTTCAATGTATCGGGAGTTGCCTCACCTGCAGCAACGGAAGCCTTAGCCTTCTTGACAGAAGTGCGGATCTCGCTCTTCTTCATCTTGTTGGCAGCTGTCTTCTTCTCAGTTACGCTTACACGCTTGATAGCTGACTTAATGTTAGGCATTTTTATCTCCTCCGTATTAATGATAGTCTGAATTAACCCGATAAGTCTATCACGATTGTTTTTGATTATCAATAGTTATTTTCGCCCGTAACGGGACTTTGTTGCTTCATATAGGCCAATACTTGTCGCGATCGGCAGATTTAAGCTGTCTATGGCATTAGTATGCTCGATCCTGACGGGCTGCCCCACACTGCCGAATTCAGCCGGGAGTCCTGTTGCCTCATTCCCCATTATCAGGCTGAACGGAGATTTTATCTCCGTATTCTGCAAGATCGTGCTTCCGTCCAGCATAAACGGATAGAGATTATTCTCCGTAAATCTCTCCTCATACATCCCGAAAGAGTCAAACACCTCTATCCTCACTCTCGCAAGCGCCCCCATCGAAGCTCTCACTGTCTTCGGATCAAAGTGATCGGCCGCAGGCGTGATTATCGCTATGTCATTTATTCCAAAGCCGGCACAGCTCCTTATTATCGTGCCGAGATTGCCACAGTTGGACGGGTTGACCAGAACTACGTGATCACCTGCTTTTATGATATCTTTCCTCTTTGCAATAACTCCTATTACGAAGCAGTTCTCCTTCTGTGACAGAATATTGAAAGGCTTAACATCCGTTGTTATCTCTATACCGCTCCTGCGGCACTTGTCCTCTATCTCCCCCTTTGCATCACTCCTGAAATCAGGATGAAAAAAAACATGCTTCAGGCATCCGGGGGCAATATTCAGGAATTCGATTGTAACTGTAGCCCCAAGGCTGTATGTGACATCATCTTCCCGTCGGTAACGTGTAACTCTCATTTTGGCTCCTCTAAGCAATTTTTTGTGCCATATTTATTATATTCTGTTATTATAGTCTTACAAATTAATATTTGGAGGCGTTATTATGGAGAATAATAGTAATTATGGTGGACAGCCGCAGTACGACAATCAGATGTACAATCCCAATCCGGCACCTGCTCAGGGATCAAGTGACAATTCCGTTCTTTACGGTGTACTTGCTTATATTCCCTTGCTGTGGCTTATCGGTTTGCTCTGCAAGCCTGAGTGTGAGACCCCTTTCGTTAAGAACCACGTTAACAACGGAATCCTTATCGATATTGTCTCATTCGGTCTCGGTCTCATAATGTTCATTCTCGGATTGATCTTTGCTCTTATCCATGTTGGTTTTATCATTACCATTCTGGCTTGGATAATCAATATCGGTATGCTCGTACTGAGAATCGTCGGTATCATCAACGCAGCTCAGAAGATGAACTTTGATCTTCCCGTTATCGGCGGCAAGATCGTCCTTGTTAAATAATCCGAGTTATCTTAACACCGTAACAAAGGCGGCTGCCTCACATAAGAGGCGGCCGTTTTAAATCTCTTTCTTCCCGTAAAGCTTGACCTTCCTGCCGTGAATAATCTGTAAGAATCCCCTGAAGCACTGTGTATCACTTCAGGGGATCCGCGGAGTATTATTATGCTAAGCTATGCTGTGATCAGATTGCGTCGAAGCCCTTCTTCAGATCCGCAATGATGTCGTCGATGTGCTCAGTACCGATGGACAGTCTGATCGTGCTCTGGAAGATTCCGATATCAGACAGTTCCTCTTCGGACAGCTGCGAGTGTGTTGTCGTTGCAGGATGAATGACAAGTGACTTAACATCAGCAACATTGGCAAGGAGTGAGAAGATCTCCAGATTATCAATAAATCTGTGAGCCTCTTCCTGCCCGCCCTTGATATCGAATGTGAAGATCGAACCGCCGCCGTTCTTGAAGTACTTGTTGTACAGTTCATGCTGAGGGTGATCTTCAAGAGAAGGGTGATTGACCTTTGCAACAAGAGGATGATTCTTGAGGAAGTCGATAACTTTCAATGTGTTCTCAACATGACGCTCAAGTCTCAGAGACAATGTCTCGATACCCTGAAGAAGCAGGAAAGCATTGAAAGGTGAGATGGCAGCGCCCGTATCTCTCAGAAGGATCGCTCTGATATATGTTACATATGCAGCAGGTCCTACTACGTCTGCAAATGAGATACCGTGATAGCTGGGATTAGCATCTGCGATCTGGGGATACTTGCCGGAAGCCTTCCAGTCGAACTTGCCGGAATCAACGATGATTCCGCCGAGAGTCGTGCCGTGACCGCCGAGAAACTTCGTAGCAGAGTGCACTACGATATCTGCACCGTGCTCGATAGGTCTGATGAGATAGGGCGTTCCGAAAGTATTATCTATAACTACCGGTATACCGTGCTTATGAGCGATCTCTGCCACCTTGTCGATATCGGGGATATCACTGTTGGGGTTGCCGAGCGTCTCAAGGAATACAGCCTTTGTGTTGGACTTGATAGCCGCCTCAACCTCAGCGAGGTTGTGAATGTCAACAAATGTTGTATCCACACCGTAAAGCTTGAGAGTATGTGCAAGAAGGTTATATGAACCTCCGTATATCGTCTTCTGTGCAACGATGTTATCACCTGCTGTTGCAAGTGCTTCGATCGCATATGTGATGGCAGCTGCACCTGAAGCTACCGCAAGAGCGGCTACACCGCCTTCGAGAGCTGCAACTCTCTTCTCCAGTACGTCCTGTGTGGAATTTGTAAGTCTTCCGTAGATGTTGCCTGCATCAGCAAGACCGAATCTGGCTGCCGCATGAGCGGAATTCCTGAAAACATATGATGTTGTCTGATAGATCGGTACCGCTCTTGAATCTGTTGCGGGATCCGGCTGTTCCTGTCCTACGTGAAGCTGAAGTGTCTCAAATTTATAGTTACTCATGATAGTTATCTCCTTTGATTATTAATATTGATTGGAATAGCGAATAGTTGTGACGGCAAGCTTCACATTCGTCCGCATCTGTAATTCGCTCTGACCAATCTCTCGAAATAACCGATCATTATGCACACTCCTTTAATAATTCCTATCAGTTTAATAGGTTTTGTCGTATTTTATCGTCCCATATCATTTTTGTCAACTACTATGTTAAAAAGTTCTTCACGGAATTTGCGGGAATCTGTATTTGATGTCTGCACTATCATATAATCCGGGACAGCTCAAAGACCTGTCCCGGAACTCCTTTGAGCGCCAGACCGGGTTCCGTGACAGGGCATTTGGCTTCACTGGTGGTAGCTAGAGTGACTGGGGGCCCGCGGAAGTCCGCTCGCAAGCAGCTGCGGGCTTGACTGGTGGCCGGATCGACAGAGGTATCCATAACAAACGCATAATCAGCAGGCTTGATCGGGCAGTAACCTTGAACGACAGATGACAAGCGGGACTGAGATGTTGTTTCCGCAAGAATTGAAGATTTTCCCCGCGGAAATTGCGGAAGGATCCCTGATTATTGCGGAATCCGCAGGAATTGAACTTTTCTTCCGCAGTTTATGCGGAAGGATTGCCGTTTTTCTGCGGAAACGCTGATCTCACCGTTGCGGTCACTTCAGTCAAGTCCAAAGTTTTGTGTAAATTCATTCCTTAGTATAATTTGTTTTCTTTTGCCAAGAACTCCGAGTGGAGCGTAGCGTAACGAGGAGTTCTTGG
>Ga0310691_10000904_pt1 | contig 50083 bp, 39 predicted proteins | sample 176DNAGHGlowgp2_FD_203887 | JGI IMG/M metagenome (GOLD analysis project Ga0310691, IMG submission 203887) | Sheep rumen microbial communities from Palmerston North, Manawatu-Wanganui, New Zealand - 1766 DNA GHGlow gp2 (v2) (version 2) | ecosystem: Host-associated > Mammals > Digestive system >... | reverse complement strand
CTCCTAATTAATATAATTAATTATATAAAAGTCGATACAAAAAAAAAACGATTTTAATAGGAGTAGACTTATTGGGTCTACTCCTTTATATTTATTTTAAAAATACATAGATACCTGTGGTGTCCTCTACTTTAAATTTTAAACCAATTTTATTCATAACTTGAGATTTATTTAATTCTTTTAATACTCTATCTTCAAAAACCATCATGCATTCATTCCATATAGAAGATGGATAATATTTGAGTTGTATAGAGTAAACATCGGAATCAAAAGAATCTATACGATCTAATACTGGAGCTTTCTTGGATTGAATCATGAGCTTAAAATCTTTTTCATAATGTTTTACGTAATTTTCAAGCTTATCAGATTCTATTTGAGATTTAATATTATCAAATAACTCTTTACATATTCTATTAACTTCTTTTTCTATAACTCGTTTATTTTTATTTAATTCCATATATGTAGCTTTCATTTCATCATAGCCATCAAAAGGTTTTGATATTTTTACACCTTCATTAAAATAAGCTTCTAATACAGAATCTAGTTTTCTATCTTCTAAATATTTACCCATGAGTTTTGTCCTCCTAATTTATTAATATAATAATTATTAAGAAGTAACAAAAAAAAAACGATTTTGATAGGAGTATACTATTTAAGCATGCTCCTATCAATACTTATTCGAATTCGTCTCTATTTATTTTTAAGGTTATACCGATAGCATAATAATCATCACCAAAGAATATATTATTAAAATGAGTAGATTTGGAAATTTTGCTAGTTTTTAATTGTCTATACAAATTATCAATTAACCCAGCTATAGATTTACCATCAATTTCAGAATAATATGCGTCTTGTGATAATGATGCTGAAGAAAACGTAGCACTATAATAAAAAATATTTCCTTTTGATTGTAATTCATCTTCGAAATTATCTAATAAAGTAATCATATCATATTGACTTTTCGGTATAATATGATCATTTAATAGGTTTTTCTTAATATTTTTAAATTCTTTACTTTTTTCAATACTTTTTAATTTATCCACAATCATTAATATACCATCAAATAATTCTTTTCTTATATTTTCTGGAATATTTATTTCTTTATTATCGCATTTCATAGTTTTTGATAAATAATCATCAATATTTTTACCCCAAGTCCAAGCTTTTGATCCTTCATTAAAATAAGCTTCTAATACAGAATCTAATTTTCTATCTTCTAAATATTTACCCATGAATATATCCTCCTGTCAAAATAAAATAAAAACCTGTGAGGGGAAATCTCCCCTCACAGGAAGATTTACTTATTTGTTAAAATAACACATCTCCGCCACCCGGAATATTATCTTTTATATCTTCGATCTTAGTCTTATCATCGCTCTTGATATCATCTTTAGCTTCTTTTTCAGCCTTCTTATTATCAATAGCAAATTTATTAGACCACTTCTTAAGGCTATCAGCAATCTTAAGCTGCTTAGCAACAATCTTATCTCTCTTTGTAGAATCAATACTATCATCATATTTAAGATTATAAGCATTTAATTCTATTAATTGTGCTTGTACAGATAAGGAATCTGATATCTTTACACGAGTATGAATGAAGAAATAAGTAATATTACGCATTTTTGGTATAAGTACCTTGACTATATAAACTGAAGCTTTTAATACAGCGGCTCCACCAAGTAAACCAAGAGCAGCGACTAAAGCTATTGAACTGCCTGTGACAGCAAATTCATTTGTAACTATAGGAGTATCAAATGCAGGTTTAACTTCATCTTCTTCGAAATCATAATCTATTTCTTCGTCTTCATTATCATCATATAATTCATCCACATCTTCACACTCAACATCTTCATCTTTATCTTCTGGAATAACTGGCTGAATATTTACAGGTTCATTATCATCAAATTCTCCTCTAAATAATTCTGAGCCATCACTATCTGGATCTGGAACATATTGAGGAACATCTTGTGAAGGAACTTCTTGAGCTGGAATTTCTTCTGCAGAAACATATACATCTTCCTTAACAGGTTTAGCTTTGAGTACTTCTGTAAAGCAAGAATCAAGTTCTCCAGAACCACAAGACTTATTAAATGTAATAAGCTGTTCAAATAGAAGATTATCATGAGCATTATTATATGCAGCTTTATCTAAAGCCATATCTATAGTTTTAGTATCAGAATTCTTAATATACTCAATACATACAGAAATTAAAAAAGAAACCGAATGTTCGATAGAAAGTACAATAAGATTATATAAATTCATTGGAAGACCTGACTTGATAGCAAATCCCTTCATGAACATAGGCTTTCTACCTTTAACGTTTTCTATAGCATTGATTACAATATCAACTACTTCTGTAGATTCTTTATACTCTATAACAAGCTTCTTGATAATATCAAGACATTCAACAGTATTATCATAACCATCAACTTTAGTAATATCACCCATAGACTTAGGAATAGTACCAAAGTCAATCTTATCTACATTCTTTACAATTTTATCATATAATGCAGATGCTAATGCTGTAGCAACAGCAGATTTATCATCTTCATCAAGAGATACAAGATATTTTCTAGTAGCTCTATCTGAAATATCAAGATTTTCTCTTAATACTTTATCTATATCATAATTATAAAACATAATAAAGCTTCCTCCTTACCTTGTATTCATTTTACCCATAAGATTAATCATCTTCTTATAATCACTATTCTTATTCTCTTTTTCCATATAACTATAAGCAAGTGTTTCATAACCATTATTACCAACGTAATAAGTCTTAATAGCTTCTATAGAATCATCAGCGATCATAATACCCATAAGATTATAAGCATCACAAATCATCTTAGTATTTGCAATCTTTTCAAGATCAAACTTATGTACATTCTTCATATAATTTGCAGTTTCTTGTGAAAGTACAAGAACTGTTATAGCTGAAGCATCATTTCCGAGTTTCTTAAGTTTATTGTTATTATTCTTAGCAGCTCTATTTGCAAGACAATTCCATATAGCAGCAGCCTCACCCTTCTTAACTGCATTCTTTGAATCAAGTTTAGCTTGATCAATAGCAAATAAGAAATCTTTAAAGAAACCAATTTCACCAGTAGTAGCTCTAATGAAATTAAGGAAATTAATCTTTGTCTTATTTTTAGCAATAAGTCTTTCTACAATATCTGTAGAATCTACAGCAATAAGTCTAGACTTAACACCAGCAAGGAAAGTTCTAAGCTCTACATCACCATTCTCTTTCTTCTGTGAATAATTAACTTGAAGAATTGTTGGTTGAAGTTCATTGGCTTTCTTTACATCTGTATCCATAAGTCTAACTACATTATCTCTTTCAATAGAGAAGTTCTTAAGCATCTTTTCTTTAATCTCAAGATCTTTCATGATCTGATCTTTAGCAGCATTAATAATTCTTTCTTTCTGTTCATCTGATATAGTAATATCACCTGTTGTCAGTTTAAAAGCCTTATCTAAATCATCAATGAATTCTTGACTATTAAGATATTTTATTTTTTCATCTGTAGTCATATTAAATAATTTAACATTTACCTCTTGAATCTGTGCAGCAATTTTCATAGCCATATTCTCTTCTTCAGAATTATTAAGTCTATCAGAAACTTCTTTGACTACTAATCTATTATATTGCCTTTGGATAGTATATCTATTAAGGGATGATTCTGAAAGGCTACTAACAGGAAAAGATTTATTACTTCCATACTTAAGTTCGTTAATCATTTCTCTTATAACTTCAGATTCTTTTCCAAATTCACCTTTAACAGTTTCAAACTTAGGAAGCATAGCACTAGCTGCACCGCCAGACATACCATCTAATCTTCCACCTACATCATTCATCTTATCTATTACTTCATAAACATCCATTGATGTAGATATATTATTATGAATCTGGGATAAAACTTTCATACCATTATTAGCTTCAATATTCATAGCACCAAAAAGAAGCAGTAACATCGTAGTTACATTTCTTTCATTAGCTTTACTGATCATAGAAGCTGTTTCTGGAGATAAAGTATTATCACATAATACTGGAAAAGTCATTACTAAATTTTTAGAATACTGTGATACTGATCCGCCCAAATAATTACTAGATTTATCATCATTTTCTCCGTTCAAGATCTTATTAACAGTACCAACAATATTTTTAGCTTTCTTTACACTATTGCTAAAAATGCCTTCATTAATACTTTTCATCTTTATAGGACCTCCTTTTAAAGAATATCATTATATCGATGTTAAAAAATAAAGCGCCTATAGAAATTAACTATATCTTTTGATTTATTAATCTTTCTTAATTATATCGAGGTTTTCTTTTGTTAAAACCGAGGTTACTATGATCTTTATACATCCGAGTATTATATTTTGTATCATTTCTTTTCCTTCATCAGTTATAGTTACTTTTACTCCTCTATTGTGATCCATTTTAAATACCTCCCACTGTTTTAAATAATTTTTAAAAAACTTCTTGGTGAACCGTGGGGATTATTTAAAAATCCCAGATAAGATTAATCTCTATAGACGCTAATCTTATCTATTCATTGTATCTATTACTAATAGTATAGTATATAATTATAAATGATTTTAATATATTTTTGTATACTTCCACATCAATATAATTTACGGGTTTTGTAATAAAATAAAAAGAAAGGAGGAATCTAGAATTGGCTAAGATTGATAGATCAAAAATTCAAGATACATCTTTCACCACATCTGTTAATCAAGATGGTGAAACTGCAAAGAGAATCTTAGAAGGAAAAATAGGCAGTGTTGGACATGATATTGAAAAGTCCACAACACCAAAAGGGTTGGGTGATTCGGTAACCACCAGTGATCTTTACAAATTAGCTTTGCATGGATCTAATTTTTATGATAAAAGCGAAATAGATCTTTATAATAATATCTATAGATTTGGATTATATAATCCTTATGGAACTGTAACTAATCTTAGGGAATACTTATTCTTCACTAAACCAGATTTAAATATATTTAAAAGAGATGATCAAACAGGATCATTTACAACAACAAGTAATGGTAAAATGTATTCAAATACATTATCACCTGGATTAATTAATTTACCATTTTGGAAAGATCTTAGAGATGAAAGATTGAATACAATAAGGATGCTACAAAATTCATATTCCCCTGGATGGAATATGCTTTTGCAAAATTCAGTAATGAATAATCTTGAAATTCCAGGTTTGGATGGTACAGTTATAGATTCTCCAGTAAATAATTATGGTGTAGGGTTCCAATATAGAGGAACATCAGAAGCTTCTGATGATAGCTTGGAGTTTGCTTTAGAGTTTAAAGACACCAAATGGTTAGATGTTTATTATTTCTTTAAAGCTTATGAAGAATATGAAACGCTTAAACACCATGGTGTCGTTGCTCCTTGGCAAGGATATATAGTAAACAGGATTCTCCATGATCAATTCGCTATATATAAATTTATGGTTGGAGAAGATATGGAAACTATAATCTATTGGTGCAAATTATACGGTGTAATGCCCATGAATCTTCCTAGAGAAGTATTCTCAACAGTAGATTTATCTAATGGATTATCTTATACAATAAATTTTAAAGCTGCATTCTTTGAAGATATGAGAAAAGATACATTAATGGATTTCAACAATCTATCTAAATCATTTGTTGGTAATCCGGATAAATATTATCAATACGAAACTTATAATTCTGATGTTGGAATGGGAGATTATAGACCTGCAAAATATGCATTTGTTGAGAAATATTCTAATCCAGATAGTCCTACTGGATATGTATATAAATTAAAATGGAAAGGAGACAAGAAATACTAATGGCTACTATAAATTCAAATGGAAAAACAGATTGGAATATATCCAATGATATATACGATATAGTAGAATCTGTGAATAATTTACAGAAGAGATATATAGAAGATGAGAATGAAGCTACATTAGCTCTTGGTCTCTATGGATTTCTAGCAGATACTGAATCTAAAAAGATACAAACTTCTGTTATTATGACTGGTAAATTTGGAAATGAAATGTTTCCTACTAGAGCACAATTGACCAAGAATGTATTAACTCATGCTATATATAATAATATACCTGATATAAATGCAGTGCCTGCACAGATTATGCTTAATATGGGAGTTAAAGTATCCGATATAGATTTATATAGTACCAATAATAAATTTATTGTTGACTGTGCTGCACCAATATTTATTGGATCTTATGAGTTTCATTTTGATTATGATATAATTATTTCAAGAAATAATATCAGTACAGATCCAGATACTCCAAATTATGTATACTCTGCTCAATATGATATGACTAATGAAAATAAATTGTCTAATATTATCAATCAATATCTTAAACAACCGTTTGTGATTAAAATTGGAAATGATAATTATGTAATTTTTCAATCTATTGCAAGACAGTGCACAATTAGTGAAACTACAGATAAAGTAACTTCTAATTCATTGATTGAAAATAAAACATTTATATTCGATTATACTAATCAATTAGCATGGTTCGATGTTTATATTACTGATGCTAATGGTAATGAGAGAAGATTAACTCCTTTCATCGAGGGACAAAATATAAATAATGAAGATAATTTCTGTTGGTATTTGTTCTTAGATGATAATACTGTAAGAATTAGATTTGATTCTAGATCAGTAGTCCCAGCTCTTAATTCTACAATTAGAATAGTTGCATATACCACCATGGGCTCTAGTGGTAATTTTAAATATACAAAAGTAGATAAAACTTCTGAGGGATATTATATCGATATTAAATCAGATAAAATAGGATATAATATATCTACTTACGTAATTGCTGTTACTGATTCTGCTAATGGTAACGATAGAAAAACAAAGGAACAATTACAAAAACTTATTCCAAAAGCTGCTATGAGCAGGGGATCATTAACTACAGAAAAAGATGTAGATAATTATTTCAATCTTATAGATGATGAGAATAATAGACTTGTATTAAAGAAAAAGGTGGATAATCAGCTTAATAGAATTTGGTATGGTTATTTCTTGCTTAAAGACGAGTTAGGTGATATTATTCCAACTAATACCATTGATCTTCGAATTAATAATAATAGTGATTTTATAATACTTGATGATAGTGGTAAATATATAATTCCGGCTGGATTGGTTATAAGATATAATCCAAATTCAATGGTTGGTGAAATAATTGATGAGGGTTTGGTTCCCGATCCTTATTCAGATGAATATTATTCTTCAGAATATTATTATTATAGAACCATATACAATACAATCATTTGTCCAGACCCATTGTTTACAGGATATACAGCAGCCGTTATAAATAAATCTGAATTTTTTAAATTTGATTGGGTTAATCAAACTACACCATTCCAGTTTGTTGCTAATAGATGCACATTTAATAGAAAACTATTAGAGGATAATGAAACATATAGATTCGATTTTTCTATAGCACAATCTATAATCACAGACGAATATATTACATACAATCAATCAATTATTAAAGATTATGAGACTGGAACTGAATATGTAAATGAAACTAACAATGTAAAAGTTATATTAGTTTTATATAATGGAGATGTTCCATATAGATGGGTAGAATGCGAATTTGAGAACTGCAATGATAGTTATATCTTCAAATTCTTTGCTAAGCTTAAAACAGATAATATGCTAGATAGCGAAGATAGATTAAGAATAATCTCTACAGATGAATTCCCTCTACATGTAGCTGGATTTAAAGAGAGTACTAATTATGGATACTTTAATGAAAGCATTAAAGCTAAGATTTACATATTAACCAAATTCGTTAAAGGTGAAGGAGAAAGTACTGTAACTGTAAGATATGATAGATATGATTTTGACGATATAGCTCCAGATGTATATCCAGAATATAGTGTAACGAATGTATATGAAGTCAATGATGGTCTTCAGATATATGAGCATTTTACAGAAATGGTAAATTCCAGAATAGATATTACATCATCTGCAACTTCTAGTACTACTTATGGTATAATCGGAGTTCCAGTGGTTGGTTATCATTATCTCTCTAGAGATGAACAATATGCACAGTTCTTATTTGATGCCATATATGATAGAAAAGCTTATATAGATTATTGTTTAACTCTTCTAGAAAATAATATGGATATAGATTTTAAATTCTTTAATACTTATGGTCCTAGTTCTATATATTCTATTGGAGATAAACAAAATACAATGATAGGACATGTGGATCTTACTATGAAATTTAGAGTTTCGGTTAAATCTAATTCTGATGTTGTTACCAAAGAAGATCTTACTCAATCTATTAAAGCTTATATGGAAAATCTTTATGATACAGGTAATTGGGATGCACCAAATATGATAACAGAACTTATGAATGAATATTCTGATAGAGTTAACTTTATAGAATTTATGAATTATAATGATTTCTGGTTAGGTGTTCAACATATCTGGAAAGTTAAAGATGAAAATGGTATAGAAGTTGACGATAGTCCATTGGTTATTCCGGAATTTATCAATATTAGAAATATATTAGATAACGATGGTAATCTAATACCTGATATAGAAATAGAACTAGTCTAATAAATCACATTGAAATAATATCAATATAAGGAGGATATTTTCAAATGATAAGAAGAGAAAATGCTTTCGTTGAAGCTATGAAATTTGTTAAGGATAATAATAACAAACTTGCTGAGAAAGATATTAAGAAATTAAATGAAAGTGTTCAAAATCGCGAAGACTTTATCAAAAAATATCATGATATAAGAAGATCTAGAATAGATAATCAGATCGAAAGAAATAAGATTATTGAAGGTGCTAGAAATTCAGAATTATCTACAGCTATAAAAGCTATTTATATAACAGCACTTGAAGCTGAAACTCTTACAGATAATGGTCTAATCCTTGCAGAAGAACTCGTTGATAAATATATTGAAGATGAGGGCGGAGCATCCAAGATCATGAGAGAATGTAAGGATAAGACTTATCTTCTTAATAGAATTTGTGATATTGTTGAAGAAGCTGCTAGAGAAGATATGAGAATTATCTTTGAGGATGATGAAGACGATGACGATATTACTAAAAAAGAAGACGAAGACGAGGAAGATGTAGAATACGATTTCGAGGAAGATGAAAAGAAATCAGATTCTGACGATGACGATGACGAAGACGATGACGATAAAGACGACGACAAAGATGATGATGACGATGATGAAGTAGATTACGATATCGAAGATTCAAAAGATGAAGCTGATCAGGTCGACGATGAAGATTCTGAACCTGAGGTGGAAGATGAAGTTGAAAAGCAGATGGATGAAAAGCTTCCAGAAGAAGGTACATCTAATGATGTAGAGCCAGATGGTATAGATGATGGCATTGATCAGGATGAGATCGATGGTGATGATGATAATAATGGTGAGGTTGATATAGAGCCAGAACCAGAAGATTATGATAATAAAGTTCTTGATGATCTTGATAAAGAAGAAGATGTAAAGAAAGCTGTAGCACTTATCAGACAAAGAGTTGCTGATGCTGAGGAAACATTTATCAAGAATAATGCTAAGGATAAAGAACAAATCAATGCTCTTCTTGTAAAGATATCAGATAATATTAAGACTGTTGAAGATATGAGCGAGAAGGATAAAGAAAATAACAAGGATGCTGTAGCTCAGGAAGCAGTTAGAATGAGTAGAAGAGAAATAGATAGAATTACTAATTCTAGACCTCTTTCTATAATGGAAATGTTTGCTAGAAATCTCAATAAAGATATTATTAGAGATGAACATCTCAAAGAAGCATATATTGAAGAAGATGGATCTCTTGATATTGATACCATTGTAGAGTCAGCTAAAGTTCTTTATGGATTCCTTGAAACACTTAATACTATTCAGCTTAAGAAAATCGATCCTAAATATATCGAATCAATTTTTTCATAAAAATAATACCCCTATAGGATTAATTTCCTATAGGGGTTTAATTTTATAATTGAATAATAATAGTTTTTGACCCATCTTCTTTATTTATAAAATAAGAATCATAACACAATCCCGATTCTATAAGCTCCTCAATTTCATTATTTTGATCAAATGATATATTCTTTTTTATAAAAGATTTTACAGTATTTTTAATTTCATCTATTAGTTTTGAAAATTTCTTGTCGCTTATACCATTTTCTAATTCAAAAGTTATAGTTTTATTTATTATATTTGAAGATACATTTTTTATACAGTCATTATCTATTCTTAATTCTGATAACTCTGTATATATATTTCCTTTTATATTATCATATATAGAATTATTGTATATCTTTTGAATCTGTTTTCTATTTGCATATAAATCCATCTTTTTAAAAGTTATCCTCCTTTAAAGTTATTTCTACTCTTGGATTTTCCCCATATTCCTTAGTAACGGATAACTCATATACTTGAGAGTCATCATCATATGCTATGTTATTCAAAGCATCCAGTATACATTTAGCCATATTATCACAATCTATTTTCTTTGTGTATTTAATCTCTCCAGATATCATCTTCTCCTTTTGTTTATTTGAAACACTAGATGGTATAGGAAATACACCTTTAATTTTTGCTTTTATGGCACCTTTTAATTTAGTATCTTCAGCAGAATTATAATAAGATAATTTTACAAGATTTTCATATTCTACCGTTTCTTTTGGAGTGTACGTAGTAACGAATTTGCCCCTTCTTGACATTCTGGGTCTTTGTTTACCGAATGGTTTGCCTGGAACCGTAAAAGAAACTTCTTTATTGATTTCATCAAAACTTAAAGGAGCATTTATTTTTGAGTGTTTTATACTCATATTTTGCCTCCTTTTATATTAATAAGATTATTTTTTAGTTTAATTTATAATATAAAATTACCAAAAAGATACTAGTAGTACTTAAACTACTAGTATCTAATTTATTAAAATGTTTCATACAATCTACCCATAACTCTAGAGATAGCTTGCTCAAATTGTGTATATTTTCTAGATTTATATTGTACTAATGATGTTTCTGTAAGGTATTTGAACATTTGAACCCTTCTACCTATAGCCATAGTACCTACATTTAATCCAGCCATATTAGCTAAAAAATCCATATAAGCGGTATTATTAACTATTTTCCAAATTTGCTGTGCGCCTTTAAAAGGATTACCAATCAATCCAGTAGATTCAAATCCTGACATAGCGAGCGATGAATATAAATCTGTTATTGTTATAGAAATATCTATCTGTGTAGGGAGACCATCATCATTCCACTGGCATTCTGCTCCTTTGGTTACACTCAGAGAAGATATAATTCCCATATCTATATTAAACATACCTTTACTAAACGCTTTTACTAAGAAAGGACTCATATAACCATTAATATTATAATGATCTTCGTGCTCCATTACTCTAGGCAAACACAAACAAAGTATTTTACAATATGGTTTAATTACATTTAAAAATATAGATAAAGAATCATGATCTGGTGATCTTAATTTTAGATCTAATGTATAATCTCTAGAATATGACGAATTTGACCAAATTTGCGGAAATACGATTTTTCCACCATTTACTAACGTATTGATACCTGTATCAGATAATGATCCTATTATTCCACCACCTACTTCTCCTAAGAGACCGGAAAGTGCACTCGATACAGAAGATACTGCATCTGTAACATTATCTGCTATCTTTGCAAGTGCACTGTTATTACCTGCTAATAAGAAATTCAATTCATTAGCAGTATCGGAAGTTGAATTGATCTGAGATGCTATAGAAGATTCAGTGGTATCATTTGAAAATGATTCTGATACTGAGTTAAATCCATCTACATAAAATACTAAATTTTCTTTAGCACTAAAAAATGTCTTAAGGTCATCGTTTAATTCATTTGACCAATCATACTCTCCGAGTTTTTTAGTAGCACTTCCGGTAAGAGTTGGTACAACTGTATCGTACATATTTAGAAATACAGCTACAGCTGACATCATGCAATTAAAATATCTAAAATATTCATCGTAAGCATAAGTTACATTATAATATCTTCCATCTCCACTAAGGAGGTCCTCATATCCTTCAGTTGCTCCACCTAATAAAGCATTAGCAATAGTAGTTTTATCATTATCATCAAAATCAGCAAAAGCTTCTGGATGACATGGGGTTAAAAATAATAATGGTAGTCTGCCCATTATTTTTTCAGCATATTTTCTTCCTATCATACTTTCTGCACTAGATTTTCCAGTATCTGATAATCTTGTATCTACAGTTGGCATAAATTGATATGGTAATGCTTCAATGCCATTTATAGTCTTGGTCATCATATTTGATACAAGAGTATTTGCATTATTCTCTGATATATCATTCATTGTTATTGATGCATATTTAGTTCCAGATGTATTTGTTGTAGTGGATTCTCCATCTACTGTAGTATAGTTTGATATAGGCAATCTTCTCACCACCTTTATTTTTAATATTATATAAAAGTTGGGGCTAGTTAGTATATAACTAGCCCCACATAGTATTATCCTTTAGCAATAGCAGCAAGTGTACTCACGAGTCCAGCTAAATTAGAATCGATTTCATCATTAGATCTAGGCATAGTTACCTGTTCATTTGAACTTGAACTGGATGAGCTTGTTTTATTGCCTTTAATATAATCAATATATTCAGTAAGTGCATTATAAATACGCTCTGTAGGAGCTGTATTATTAGCAATATTATTAAGTAATGATGTAATAGAAGATAATAATTCTGCTACAAGTGACGGATCTACACCGCTTATATTACCATTTGACTTGGTTAAACTAGATTTAATACTAGATAATGTATTTGTAACAGAAGTTTTCATGGCATTACTATTAGAACTAAATCTATTTGCTGAGGCTAATCCGGAAGCCCCACCAAATCTAAATCTTTGTCCTTTCATAGAACCATACGCAAATCTAGATGGAGCTGCTTTTCTAAGTAATCCAGAAGATCCTCCTCTAAGACCAGAACCAGTAGCTTTGAAATCGGTAGAATCACCATCAACAGCTATAGTAGAGTTACGGTTATGTAATGTAATATTAGTTGTAGCTCCAGAATAATCCGGTCTACCAAATCCAATAACATCACCTTCAAGATATCCTGAGTGATCTTTAAGCTGAACTTTGTCGCTACTATTTCCTTCAACTGATTGAAATGTCTTGGCGTCTTTATCAACAGAAGTAACAATACCAACATGGTAAGGCCCTGGATTTCCATACATAACTTCATCTCCAACTTCTGGTTCTTGATACCAAGCATTATTAGCTTTGAATGTATCTGTAAGAGTTGGTGTATAGTTTACATTACTACAATTATAAAGAGCTTCAACTGCTTTATCTTTAGAACCATCAAATGCTTGAGCAATAGCCCATGCAGCAAATGCAGCGCACCAAGGTTGTCCATTACATCCAGACCAAGCACCAAATTTAGTAATATTATTACCAGACTCGGCATAATCGATTTCATTACTAGCAGCATTAGCAGCAGCTTGAGCACCATTGCCATTATTGAAATTAGCTCTGGCTTTATATCCTGTTTTAGTTGTACCCGAATCACTATTAGATGTACCAGATGAATCGCTATTCATACTAAATCCATTACTTATATCAAATATATTAGTTAATGAACCAAATATAGTAGATAATTGTGATAATAATCCGCCAGAAGATGAGCTACTTTCTGCAGTATTTGTAGATTCGTCATTGCTTGTCGAGGATGAGCTACTACTTGATGATGCAGATCCATCATATGTATAGTTAGAATCTTTGAAAGCATTATATATTTGATTAGCCCAAGGTTTACGTTTCTCCAAGAAAGAACTAATATTATTACCTTCATATCCATTCATAGCATCTTTTGTGGCTTGATCAACATCAGTTGCATTTTTTAATTTACTATCGGTACCAGAATATAATCCAGCCATTTCTGACGAGAAATATGATAACTGATTATCAAGTGTAAACCAATCAGATCCAGATGTATTTGAATATTCATGAAGAGATTGCCCTCTTGGTCCAGTCCATTGTGCTAGACCAAATCCAGGATAATAATTACCATCTGTACCTTTATATGCAGATTTATCTATATTAAGTCCAGAACTTGAATACGCTGGAAATAATACATTTGTCGTAAAATCATTAAGTCCACTTGTTGTACGTACAGCTTCATCTCCAGGGTATCCTGGTAAATAGAAGCCTTCGATAGTATTAGGATTAAGACTAGACTCTTCGGCCCAGCAACCCATTATACCTGCAGCACCTTGAGGAGTATATCCTTGTTTAGTGGTCAAATATGCCCAAATTTGCTGAGCATCTGCAGATGAAGAATCAAATCCTCCACGGCCTCTTCTTCTAGACGATCCGCCGAAAGTAAGATTATAATTAGATTTATTAAGTATAGATTGATCATATACTTTTGGTCCATTGGATTCTGGATCATTAACTAATACTTTACCATTCTTCATACCTGTAGCTAATACATAATGATTATTAGGTCCAAATGGCGAATTTTCTTTGCTCTTATTAGAAGGATCTTTACCAAGTAGTACGACTGGTCTTCCTGATTCGAGAGCAGATTTAACAGTAGACGTATTATTTAATGGAGATGCATTTAATGTATCTTCAAAATATTTAGCAGATGTACCATCATTATTTGTATAACTTCTAGCTTTATTAATAGCTGTAGTCATATCAAGATTTCCGCCCATTGAAGCAGAAGCCATCGCAGCAACAGCAGGTCCACAACCAGCTTCGCCAACTGTAGAACCACCAAATGATATATCTTTATATCTAGGATCTAATTGTGATTGGAAAGCGCTATTACATGTTGTACAAGTCGATTTAGAATTATTTACTGCTAATCCTGAACCCGCTCCAGAAGAAGCTTCCGATGAAGTGCTTGATTTTCCGGTTAACCAAGCCCAAGCACCTTTAACCATATTAACACCAGTGGTTATCATTTTACCAGCAGTAGTTTTAGTAGCAATATTAGTAGTAATGTCAGAAACGGCTCCACTAATATCACCTTTAGAAAGTTTTGCTATAACAGATTCATCTCCACCAATAAGTCCACCAGTAAGAGCACTGATATATCCTGTAACCTTATTGACAAGATTTTTAAGCACAGAAGCAATCTTTATAATTTTGGCACCAAAATTGAATACTGGTGCAAGAGCAGATGTAGCTTTATATTGTGCTTGTTCTCCGGTAGCAACTTCGCCTTCTTGATCACCTTTAAGCATTATACTTAAATATGATTTAAAATTATTATAGTCTTCCTTAACAGGTTTAAAACCTTCTGCAATTTTCTCAAATAAACTTCTACCAGCTGTAGTTATTGCAGCTATAGGTGTAAGTGTAAATTTCATTGTTTGGAAAGGCAAACTACCAATATATTTTGAGAATATTGAAGATTTAACCCCGTTTTCTGCAGAGCTATCTTTAAAAGCATCTAGGGTTGAATTATTTTTATCCCAGAAAGCTTTATCGCCTGTAAATGCATATTTTGCTAACTGCATTGTTTTTGTGCCGATTTCATTTCCAGGAATATTACTAAAGAAAGCCATGTTAGCTTCCCATATACCTTTTAATCCACCACCAGCTTCATTATATGCATTCATCATTTTACTGAATCCAGAAATTTCATCAAATGCATAACCGACACCTTTCAATCCACCACCATGACTTTTATAGGCTTGAGCTATAGCAGATTTCTTGTCAGATAATTGTTGCTTAGCTGTTTTAAAAGTATTACCTATTCTTTCTGTAAATGTATAGTCGTTTAGCACAGATTTATTATATTCAGCTACACTATAATTGGTTCCATGCTCTGCATTATAAGCTGCAACTTCAGCCTTAGCTTCGTCTCTTTGTTTCATTAATTCACTATCTTTGAGACCAAACACTGGAGCTATCCATTTACAAGCAACATTAACAATTAAATCATCAGGAATAAATGGACCTACTACTGGAATAAGATTCTTAAGGAATCTAATCAAACCTGAAATAATTCTCTGAGGTATGGAAGGTTCGGCTGTAATCCCCAATGTTGTTCTAGCATCTTCATAACCAGTAACAAAGTCTGCAACCATCATTACTACATTTATTACGGGTATAGCATCTGAAATATTTTTAGCCGCTGGACCAAGTTTGGACATTATTTTTCCAGCATTTTTTCCAATATTTTCAGCAAGATCATCATATAAACTTGGAAGAACTTTCTTTACACCAGCTGGAATTGGAAGATCATCTACATGCTTAGCTGCACTTTCTAAGAATTCTCTAACTTTAACCATTATAGGACCATTTGATGATTCCATAATTTCTGTTAAATCTTTACCAAAGTTTTCACCAGCTAATTTATAGATTTCTTTATTGGTTACAATTTCATCTGCATTTTTTGCTAATGTTTTAGCAGCATCATCTGTATATTGTCCCCAAACTTTACCAAGAGATGAATTTAAGGTTCCAACTTTTGAAGCTATTTTTTCTCCACCTGCTACTAGTTTTTTACCGATTATAGGTGCTTTAGAAACTCCTAATTTAAGAGCTTTAGCGGCAATTATAGGTTTACCTGTAACTAACTGCCTTAAACTGGTTTTTCTAAATCTAGTTATCAAAGTATCTGTTCCGGCTCGAACTCTTTGAACATTGCTTGGATCTACCATCTCACCATTTTCGTTGAAATAATTAGTAATACCATTTTCGTCAGTCTGGGCTGATAATATGTTTCCCTCAGCATCTTGGAATTGAGTTTTTGTTCCACCATTATCAAATGGATTATCTGAGGCTTTACCAAATCCAAGAACACCACCTATTTTATTTACAAATTTATTTATAAAAGAATTCTGTCCACCAAATAATCCTTTAAATATAGCATATACTGCAAAAACTGCAGCTGCTACACCTATAAGAGGTTTAATGATTTTGTTGGCAATTTTGGATAAGAATTTTTTAGCTTTTCCAAAAAGACCTTCTTTATCATCTCCGTTACCAAAAAGAGCTTCTTTGATTTTACTACCAAGCCCTCTTATAGCTCCAGGAATATTTGAAATCGTTTCCATGAATTTACTCTTTTTCTTAGTAGATTCATATGTATCTTTGTCCATTTTCTGAAGGTTCCATTTACCATTTGAGTTTTTAATCCATTTTATTACTTTACCAGTATCAGTATCTGGAGCTTCCATGGTCTCTTGACCATTTTCGGAAAATCTTTTATTACTCATAGTATTAATACTATTTAGAGCTTTATCAAAACCACTAGTTTCTGTTTCTTCAGAAACTTCTTCATTTATATCATTATCTGAAGATTTCTCTTTATCTGTTTCATTTGTATCATTATCTGAAGATTTTCCTTTAAGGTGATAACCTTTTATCTGATTCGCTTTAAGATGATAACCTTTTTTCTGATTTCCTTTGTCAGATTCTTTAGCAATATCTTCAGGATTTTTATGAGTAACTAAAGATTCTACAAGTATTCTAATTCTATCAAGAATAGTGAGCTTCTTTTCTTCTCTAGCTTCTTCCAAATCAGCTTTGCTCATTCCTTTTCGCTTAGATTCATCATTCATAAGATCACTAAGCTTACCAGCATTCTTTTTAAAGAATTTAGCTAATTTCTTCGCAGATGTATCGCCAACAAATTCTTTATATTTAGGATCATTAACAAGTAAATTTATAGCAGCTTGTTGTTCTTCGCTACCATCTGGTTCTACTTTAATTGTATTGATTAATTCTTTATAATTCTCTAATTCTTTATAATTCTTTAAACTAGCCAAGAATTTATCAAAATTATCAAAATCATTAGCTTTTATTTTAAATTTACTTCTAGTTTTAATTCTCTCTTCGGCGGTCATATTTCTATTCCAGGCTTTATTATAAGTGCTATAACCACCTTTAAGATTACCTTTAGCTATTTTAGTATCAATTGCCCCAGTTATTCCACTGGCAATATTAAATGGTAATCTAAGTGCTTTTCCACCAAGATTTAAAGCACCACCAATAAGTTTAGTAAAGAAACCACTATTAGGATCTTTTGATTTTTCTTTAAGATTATCTATTAATCCTGTAACTTTATCTTTGATTCCTTTACCTAAATCCTTTAACCATCTAGATAATTTATTTCCAATATTATGGAAAGTATTGTCTACATTCTCAAAGATCTTATTAGCAAGAACTCCACCTTTTCTATTACCATTTTCGTCTTTTTCACCAAATAAGAAATCTTGAAATTTCTCATTGCTAAGCATAAATCCAGTAGCACCACCTAAGAATGCACCTAAAATAGGAGATCCCATAAATACACCAGCAGCCATACCGAATCCGGCACCTTTACCAATAGCTGGAACCTCTCTCATCATAAAGTCATAAGCTTTTTGATGTTTTCTTTCACCATTCTCATCTTCTTTACCAAATAAGAAATCTTGGAAAGATTTAGATTTATACATAAATCCAAGTCCAGCCCCCATAAAAGCACCAAATAATGGATTTATTCCAACTAAAGTGGTTCCTAAACCACCAATTACAGCTCCAGCACCAATATCACCTTTAGCACCACCAATGTCACCGATAATATCAGTAATTTTATCAGAGAATTTCTTTTCATCTTTCTCCATTTTCTTTTTATCAAATATTTCATCGGTAACTTCTTTAGCTTTATCGAATACACCATCTGCAGCATGGAATAAAATACCAAATATAGAATTATCTTCTATTTGTTTCTTTTTCTTATATATGTGCAATTTATTCTTTATTGAAAAGGTTTTAGCATTTAGCCCTCCATCATTAGATAAAGTTCCCAATCCTCCGGATGGTAAACTTCCTAATCCTCCACCAGGTATATCCCCTAAAGCATACATTGGGTATCTACCGCCACTAATTCGCATTTCATTAGCAATTTGAGAAGCTTTATTTGTAGTACCATGATAAAATGGATTATATTCAGAAGGTATAATAAGTTCTCCTTCAGATACAGTAACTATACCTGTCTTTGTAACTTTACGACCATAAGCAGCTGTACCGTTATCTGAACCATCGTTTCCGATAAATACTTTCTTTACAGATCCAAGAGCACTATCTTTGATCTCTTTAAGTCTATCTTTAGTACCTTGAACCCATTGAGATTCATTCCATTTATCTTTGACTTTATTGCCGATTTTATTCATAAACCAGTTTTTGAATTTATCGATAACATTTTCTTTAAACCATTTTTTAGCATTGTCAAATAATTCTTCGGTTTTCTTAAACATATAACCCATTAATCCATCACTGGCATCATCTCTAGTACCAAATAATAATCTATTTATAGAATTAGAAATAGAATCCATTATCTGAACAGATGCGTATTGACCTGGTGTTAAATGAGTACCAAAAACGCTATTGATAAATTCTTTGGTTTTATCACTAAAACCACCTATAAGCTTTTTGAGCCTATCCTTTTTATCTTCTTTGTCATTTTCGATGTTTTCATCATCATAATATCCACCAACATGAGTATTAGATTCTTCTGTAGTTCTTTCGCCAGAAGTTACAGTATCAACTGGTATTACAGGCATTGATTGAGATTTGAGATCTGCAGCTGCTTTTAATCTTTGTTTTTTACTACCTCCACCTCCACCAATAATACCTAAATTATTAGCGATAAAATTAGTAAATTGCCAAATCCCTTGAAGATAGAAATAATAATCATGGCCAAATTTATCTAGTCCTATCATACCACCTATACCGGCAGTATTTTTCTTAGCATTAAATCCACTATTAAGAGCAGTATATATACTAGATCCGCTAGCCTCTTCGGATCTAAGAAAATTTGCATATTCTGCATTTGCTTCTAATGATTTTGCTACAGTTTTATTTAATAAGGTTCTTTTTTCCCTATCATTGCTTCTTAAACTCTTTATAGCAATATTTCTAATTATTTTATAAGCTTCAGGATCTATTCCATGATCTTCTTTAAAGATATTATAATCACCAGTATCAAAAGCCTTTTCAAAATATTTATAAGCTTCTTCCATCATCTTATCCTTTTTTTCTTGAGACATACCTTTTCTGGAAGCCAGCTTATTTTCTATTTCATCTAAAAAGTCCTCTGCGGAATCTTTTACTTTTTTTTCTTTATCTTTTTGAAATAAACCTTGAATGGAACTAGTTTTTATAAATTTTCCATTATTATAATCATATCTCTGTGAAGGTGCACCGGTTAAAGCACTATATATTTCCAATAATGTTGTTGGAATGACATCAACTAATGCTTTTCTAGCGATTCCATCCCAAGCTACAGGTCCCTTCTCAAATTTAGTACCAACTGATCTTTTATCTCTGCCTGTTTCTGGCATAATAAAACCAGCTAATGTATCAATTAAAAAGTTTCCAGAATTACCGCCGCCCATTTTTGCTAGACCAGCTTGTAATCCATATTTTATAGACTTATCTAGTCCTTTTAAAGATTTCTTAAAATCATCTGGGATTATGGATTCAACTATACCCTTACTAATCATTCCGGCAAGTGATATATTTTTTCCACCATTTGCTAGTGTACCTTTTCCTGCACCACCAAACATTGAAGCTAGTTCTTTCCAACCTTCAACAGATTCTTTAATACTATCTTTTAATTCTCCAAAGTCTATTCCACCATCATCGGTAAATACGTCAGATAAACTTCTAACTTTCTTAGCACTTCTAGAATTTAATGCAGATATAGGAGTTGTATTCTTCTCTATCTGTTTTAATGATTGTTCTATATTATGTAAACTAGTTTCTGCTTTTGAGAAGAAAGCATAACTATTTTGCATATGTGCTGTCAGAGGCTCGCCTATCTTTGAGAAATTATTTATACTATCATTTACGCTCATAAGAGCTTTATTTATAGAGGCATATCCAGCTTTATTAAGATTAAATAAAGCAAGGCTATCTTCTTTGGCTGAAGCTGCTATATAAGATGCTGATTCAACTGTTGCATTATTGATAGATGCAGTCATTCCTCTACCCATTGCATCTACAGCATTTATAATAGCTTTTGATCCTTCAACTGATGCTGCAACTTGAGCTTTGGCTTCATCATCAGAATCAGTTATATCTTCATCTCCCCAATCATCTAAATCGAAATCAAAATCGAAATCAAATCCCATGCCCTTCATCATTTCACTATCAAGGGCATCTTGTCTTTCTTTATTATAAAGCTTACCAGTTTTGATATCATCTATAGTATTCTTCCAAATATTACTAGCCAGTTCTCCACCCTTAGATGTAATTCCTTTAAAAGAAAAATCAGATGAACCTGAGCTACTAGTAAAATCTTTTATAGCTTGATATGTAGATGATGTTGCTTCTTTAGTTGTTTTTGCTAAAGATGCCATCGTTGGAGCATAAGATGAAAATACATCTGAGCCGATGTATCCTAATGATTTGCCCAAATTTTTAACATATGTTGGTATTGTAATAGCCATAAGAGATGAACCTCCTTTCTTCAAAATTTCTATTATTGAAAGTTATTATATAAATGTTTTCTTGTATAAAAGAGTAAAGGAGATAAGGATTTTTCACCTTATCTCCTATAATTTTATCACTAAATTACTATAGTTTTATACTTTACAATTTGATCTTCTCTAGCAAATCCTTGACGGTTTAATCCAGGTTTTGAAGTTACACCATAACAATATTCCTGACCTTCAATAATATCTGTTACATACATAACTTGTTCATCTTCATGTATAGATATTCCTGAACCATCGGCATAAATATTAATATCTCCATTAACTATAACCTTATCACCTATATAAATTACATTTTCAATTAACTTAAGATCTGCTATATTTACCCATCCTACAGCATGACCATATACACCAACGTAATCATGTATTTTTGTTAATCGTATTCTATGTTTACGTTCAATAAGATTAAATATATAATATTTACCAGATATCTTAAATGAAGACTTTGTAGCAAATGGTGAACAATATACTGGAATATCATTGCATTCTACTTCTTGTCCCCAAGTATATCCGCTTTCTGATTCTCCTCCTGGAGTTTCATCAGTAAGAGTTTTTACAGTTAAACCATAAGAGGATTCACTAGCTGGTTCATATTCATTAATATCTTTATATCTTTGATATAATGTATAATATGTATTTTTATTTAATCCGTCAAATAAAGTATTAGATGTCCAATGAACACCATCGATAGAATATTCACAACCAGGATAATGTTCAAGTTCTATACTATGCACACCTACTTCTTTAGCAATTGGTGGTTGTGGTCTAGGATTTATTCTATATACAGTACATACACATGTATCAACTCTTCCATCTATTACTGTTCTTACATATATGGTTGCTTTTCCAGTTCCAATAGCATTAATTTCACCACCAGAATTAATAGATACAACTGAACTGTCGTCTGTATACCATATTACATTATTCTTTGTTGTACCTAATGGTACTACAGTGTATAATAATGTCGCATAAGTATTACCATTTAGATCAAATTCCAAATTATGTGCAGATAAAGTGATACCTGTAGGGTTTGGATCTGTTTCTATTGGATTTTTTTCTGGGGTGATCAGAAAAGTTTTAGGAGATATGTTCGATTCATTCCTTAATCCATCTGCTAGCGTTTTACATACTATATTATATTGAGTTTTTGGTTTTAAACCAGTAATAACTGGACCTGGTTTCCAAACATTACCACCATCTAAGCTAAATACAGTAAGATTATCGGTAATTACTGTCATTGAATTTGTGGTTAAATCTGTGACTATAGGAGCAGATGGTGTTTCCCATTTTTTAGATATAGTTATATCACAAGTATCGGATTTTTTACCATCTATCGAAGTTACAGTTACAGTACATTCTCCATAATTAATAGCTCTAAATGTACCGTTAGAATCCACAAATCCTATACTAGTATTATCCAAACTATAATAAACATCTTTTATTTCAGCATTTTCTGGCAAAACTGTTGTTTCAAATTGAAATGTATCTGATTCGGTGTCTAAATTTATACTAATTTCATGAGCATTGAGTTCAACAGATTCTACATGAACAATATCTTTTGTTCTTATTTCGGCAAAATCGGATTTTGCAGATTCTTTAACATAATCATGATCTTTAATTTTTTGACAGAAATAGTATTTTTTATTTGGTTCTAGATTATTAAAAACATTACTATCCTGCCAGGTTTCGCCAGAATCTATAGAATATAGCATATTGGGATAAGATAATAAAACTATAGACCTTTCCTCAATAGTTTCAGCCACAGGTGGTTGAGGTTTCTGCGCTCTAGTATATACGTTAAATATACAACTAGCTGTGTGATCTTTTACATCTTTTGCAGTTAATTCACATCTACCACCATTTATATAATTTATATACCCATTATATATAACTACATTTTCATCACTAGAACTCCACTCTATTGAAGTTTCTGTACAGTCTTCTGGAACAAATGAAACTTCTAAGTCTTCTATCTCTGTTTCATTGATAATATGTGTTATTTCTGAATAATTTAATGATATATTTTCTGGATATATTACTACTTTGACTTGACAATTAGCAGAAAGTTCTCTAATAGACATAACCGAAGCTGTTACTGTACATTCACCTGGAGTTTTAGCTATTACGTTTCCATTTTGATCTACTTCTGCTATATCTGTATTACTCGATGTCCATGTTATAGGATCATGAGGTGCAGATTCTGGTATAACTGTTGCTATTAATTGCTCTGTATTTTCTTTCTCTATTATAAGCTCTTCTTTATTTAAAATAATATCTGTAATTGTTTGAGCATCTACAACACTTATATCACATATATCATAAATATTTTCTGGATCATAATTAGATCTAGCAAATATTCTTGTATCTCCTAAATTTAATGCATAAATAATGGCAGTATTACTACCTTCTTCGTTTGGTTCGACTATTGCTATTTCTGGATTTTCTGATTCCCAAATAATAGTTTTATCATCAGCATCTTCAGGAAATACAGTTGCTGTTAAAATTTTAGTTGTATTTGTATGTATTAAAATATCTTTTTTATCAATTGTAATACTTTCTACAGGAACAGTATCTAATGGCATTTTCTCTTCCTCCTAGTTTTGATATTTAAGATAAATCTCCAGGACCAAAAGATTCCTCATATGTGCTGGAATTTGTATCTGAATTAAAATCATCATCTTCATTTATAGCTTGTAATCCTTGAGATTCTCTTAATTTGGCGAGCTTTATTTTATTTACGTTATCATAATAATTTCCACCAATCTTTGTAATGTTTTCAAATCCAGCCTTAACTAAATACCCTCCAACTATAAGTCTAAAAGTTTCATTAATTTCTGTGGTTAATGTTTCAAATCCATTTAATTCACCACGATATGTAAGATATGATAGTATTACTATAGCTACCAAATTATATAGCAAATACATTAAAAACAAAGCTACAATTATTTTTTTAGAAAATTCTTGTACCCATAAAAAATTCTTCTTTGTCTTTTCTACATCTTTAATATCATCTTCAAAATTATTTATTTTAATATCTTTTTTCATAGTTACACCTCCTATTATATCATTGTGAATCCATTTAAATAATTTGGATTATATTATATTTAATATACTTTCACTTAAATATAATTAATTGAAAGTGGAGGTGTTCATTATGCCTATATATAGCGATAAATTAAATAGCCAAAAATTTAAAGTGGTAACTAAGATAGAAATAAAAGAATTTGAAAAACTATTGAATACTTTTAAGAAAGCTAAAGAATCATTTCCTTATAAAAATAAATATTATTTCTTAAAGAGTATAGAATTAGATGAAGCTGGAAAAAGTTTAGAATTTTATGGAATAAAGTCAACAATAGATTATTTCTTGGGAACTGATTTGTCAAAAGTAGAAGATAAGTTTCCATATATAAGTAAATTCTATAATGATCCTAAACTTAATATAAATGATTATAACTATATAATGATGATGGAATCTTTGATTAATTATTCTAACAGTATACTACCTAAAAATAGTAAATATAAATTTGATATTGTTGGATCTTGGACAAATGGTAAAGTTATAATATTAGAGAAAAAATAAACAATAATTAAAAAGCATTGACCCAGTAAGGTAATAAAACCTTACTGGGTATACTTTTGAACTCAGATTGCATTATCATAATATTTATGAAAATACTTTTTGAATTCTATAATGGCTTCTTGTACGGAATCTACAGGATAATGATAATCTGTGAGCTTATCTCTCAATCGCTCAGCTTCTTTATTAACAATATCTTCTGTAATTTTATCACATTGAGTTTCTATATGATAAATTGATTCCTTTAATAAATTGTATACACCTTTGTTCATTTTTACTTTCCCCTTGTATAATATAATGGATTATTGATGTCCATAACAACAAATTTTAAATCATCACTATTAGTTATTACATTGGTTAATACATTATCAACTAATATATTAGCTTTAAATTGTGGTTCTTGATTTGTAATTCTTTGGGCATAAATCATTATATACAAAGTTCCATAATTGTCCATTCTCTTATCAAATGGATAGAACTGTAAGCCATTGATTTTTCTTTCTTGATTTTTCTTCACTATGTCTACGTTATGATATAAAAATATACTAAACTTATAACCTTCTTTTTCTATCTCGTATCCATTAAATAAATCATTTATATTATCTATATAATCTGGATATGAATTATTGATTGCTTGATATAAAGTATCTATTAATTCATCTTTAATCTTAGGTCCATCATTCTTATCTACAACTTGAATCTCGTCATAATTCTTATATACAATATATCCTGCTCTTAAAAGTACATTTCTATACCCATCGTCTACAACATATGTAGTACCGTTATCGTTCTTTCCAACAATAACATTTGTTCTTGAATCTAAATTTACATCTATTATATTTCCATTATAATATAATTTTAAATTTGGTGATTCAATGAACTTATCACTTTTTTCATTCGTATCATCGGAATAAAAATAACATGTTTCCATATTTGTTTTAAGTATCATTTACTCACCTCCTTTTATAATTGTATTGAATGATAAAAGTTAACCATATTAATTTTCGGTTCAAATTCTGCATAATATGTTTGTATATATGATAGCATGTTAACTATTATATCGTTTGCAATTTCCTGATACTCTTTATCGTTTTTAAATTCATTAATATCTCTAGTAAAACAAAAATAAATATTCTTATATTTATCTTTATCATTCATAAAAGGTAACACCCTTTCTCCAAGATACTTTCTATATTCATTTACTTTTACAAGTTCAAATCCTCTCATAATTCTCATAGTCGTAGTATTATCGTATATTTCATATTTCATAGGACTAATACCAGATACTACATTTGTAAATGAAGCATCAACACAACTATTCTTAAAAGTTCCATTCTTTAAAAGATAAGCTGCTGAAGTTTTTACTATATTATATAAAGTTTTATTGAGTTCTCTTCCTTCTTTATAATCTAGTCTACTATTAGGATCTTTAGTAAAAGAAAAATATCCAGCTTTTAATATTTTTTCTCTAAAAGTTGGAATAATATCTACAATATTATCATCTATAATTGCTTGAAAAACATCATAGCTTATTTGTTGTACCTTTGAGTACGGTATAAAATTATCATCTAGAATAAATCCTAAATCATATTTATTAATTTTGGATCTATGTAATGACGTTTCTAATAAATTTTTATTTCTAAACATAGATGTATCATTACAATTGTTATCTAGATTAATAATCTTGTCTGATCCTGGTTTAACTGCTACAATACCAGATGTAGCACCATCTAAAATATAAATTTCCTCATACATTTATCAATCTCCTTTATAATATTACATTTAATTTGTCATTTGGCCTTTACATTTATTTCAATCTCCTTTATATTTATTTAATAATCATTGCCATCTGATTATTATTTTTATAGTATATTATTGTTTATAAAATTAATTTTTGCTATTAATATATAAGGAGAACACCTATATAATGTTAAAAATTATAAAGGAGGAAACAATAATGATTCTTATAGATAAGATGAAAGATATGAAGATTTATAAAACTCCTACATTTCTTCCAACTCATATAGAGAATAAAAAGAAGAAATGTGCGATTTTATTACTTACTCCTAATTACGAATCATCTAAAAAGTTAATGAATCATCCTTTATTTGTAAATAAATTAAGATATCAATCTTATTGGATGCAAAGGGATATTTCTTATCTTGTTAGTTCTAAAGGAATTATTGATGATGAAGCTGATCAAGAAGATGTTGAAGAAGCATATATTATGGAAATGACTGCAGCTGAGAGGAATAAACTTCCTGATTCTGCTTTTGGTATTCCCAGCAAAAGAAAATATCCATTAGATACAGAAGCTCATGTTAGATCTGCTATAAAATTCTTTAATTATGTAGATAAAGAAGATGAAGAAGAATTAGCTAAAAATATTATTAAAGCTATGAAGAAATTCAATATAACAGATGTAAAAGTTGGTGATAAAAATAGATTTAGTAAATATTATAAATCCACCAACGAAGCTGCTGTAGGTTCAGTTGTATGTATCGAATGCGGATCTTCAGATATTATCATTAATGATGATTCATATACATGTAATAATTGTAAATTTACTTGGGATATTCCTATACAAGAAGATGCTCAAGTAAATCCTTATAATCTCACATGTAATTGCGGTTCATCTAATATTAGATTGCATGGCAATACATTTATTTGTAATGAATGTGGATCTATAGTGTCGGAATTAAGAGAGGATTCTTTTGCTAAAGTTAATTCAGATTTTATATCTGAAGGATTAACTATTGGTAATAGATTAATGTTTATCAATGAAGATGCTAGCAATGATGCACAATTAAGAAGATTATTGTATAATTCTAGAATTAGACAAAGAAAAAATCTTCTTGTTAAATTCGATCAAGTAAAATCTGATTGTCCATTTATTAAATATACATTTCCAGAAATAAAGAAATATCAGATGAGAAATCTTTATATAGATCTTTCTTATTATCATGATATATTTAATCAAAATAATATATGGAAATCATTTAGAGGATTAAATCTTTATATGGATTTCTTGGAAAGACTTATGGTCAAATCTATAAGTAATATAGATACTTATTATAATAAGAAAACTATATTTATTCCTATAAAAGATTATGATACTTTCCATAATGCTTCATTATGGAATTTTAGAATTAATATAAATCCTATATCTGCTATATATTGGTTTATGTTTAGAAACGAACCAAATAGGCTTAGAAAAATATTTGGTAATAATGATATTATTTTTATAGGAGATTCTAGATATTTTAAAATTAATTTCTCTAGATTAGAAGATAAAGATGCTAAGAAACTTTCTATGAAATTTAAATTATTTATTACTAAAATTTGCAAAGGTGAAGAATTTGACGTAGAAGATATAGATACTTCTGCAGAAACTGATTCATCTGAGGTAATAGCGGCTAAGATAGTAGATAAAATAGAAATTAATAAGGGGATAGATCTTACTCCTAGAGTTGCAATGGCTGCAAAAGCTAATAGTATAACATCTAAACCTATTAAACCTACAATAGCAGCTGTAAAAGCTCAAACTGTTAAAGTTAATAAAGCGGTTGAAAAAATAAAGGATGAAGAGGAGAAAGTAGATCCTGAACCAATTACTTCTAAGATGGCTCAAAATACTACAGAAAAAGATACTATTGTAGATGCTAAGATAAAAACGGATAAAGATCTTGAAAAATTAGCTAATAGTATTGTACAAGCAGCAGATAATACTACATCAGAAGATGATGCTTTGGATTATATGGATGATGAAGAAATTAGAAATATTCTTATAGATCTTGATAATGCTGAGCAAAATGATGAAGTTGTTATATCTGATGATAGAAGAGCTAGAATGTCTGAACTGGAGAAAAATCTATTAAATAATAGTGTTAATGGTAAAACTGTAAAAGATATTATTGAAGCTAAACCTAAAGAGATTCCTTCAATAGATATTAATGTAGCTTCTCCAAATGCTGATGAATGGAAGAATCTTAAGTTTGTTAATTTTGATAAAACATATAATCTTGAAAAAGATATAATAAATGCTTTTAATTCTTTTAAAGATTGTATAAGACCTATGGTTATAAAAGAAATAACTTCAGAAGATAATTCTACATCAGAAGATAGAGTTCAATTATATACAGTAAATTATGAAGATTATAGAGGAAAAAGATTTACAGTAAAACTTGATATTCCTATAATGAAAGATAATAGATTCTTGCTTAGAGGAAATCCTGGAACTATTCAAAATCAGTTCTTTAATATGCCTATAGTAAAAACTAATGAGCAAGAGTGTCAAATAGTTACAAACTATAATAAAATATTTGTACAAATTTATGGCTCTATTGTTGGTAAATCTTCTCCTAATGTATCTAAATTTATAAAAGCTGCAAACAAGTATACTGGTAGAAAGATTAAATTCATAAAAGGTAATAATAAAAAGATTAGTTCTAAGTATAATCTTCCTATGGATTATATAGATTTAACTAATATTTATTCTAAAATTGAAACCGATGAAATTATTATATATTTCAATCAAGATGAAATTAGATCTACTTATGATATTGATCCTAAATTAGGTGTTCCAGTTGGCTATGATAAAATAAATAAAGAAGTTATATATTTTGATATGAATGATACAGAAATGTTTATTTCATTCTTATTATATAAACTCAATGATACAGCTTTTATAGAAGCAGTAGAATCTAATACTTCTCTTACATCTTGTGCTTATTCTCGTTGTAGTCTTATGGCTGCCAAAATTCCTACTGTAGTAATTTGTGCATATCATGAAGGTCTTAGAAGGACACTTGATAAAGCTAAAATTAAATATGAATTAAAGGATAAGCTTACAAGAGAAGAAAAATTAGATTTTAAATATGATTATATTAAATTCTCTGATGGATATATTTATTACGAATTATCATATGAATCATCTTTGCTTTTAAATGGACTTAAAGATTGTCCTACTTCTGCATTCTCATTATCTAGTATAGATGATAGAAAGATGTATTTAGAATTCTTGGATAATTTTGGTGGTAGAATTAAAGCGGATGGTCTTGAAAACTTTTATGATCTTATGATTGATCCTATAACTGAAGAAGTTCTTGACCATTATAAGTTTCCTAAAGATTATGTTTCTATATTATTATATGCTAATGCTCTATTATCTGATAATAGATTTATTAAACATACTGATACTTCTTCTAGAAGAATTAGAAGATATGAATTAGTAGCAGCATATACATATAAAGTACTTGCAGATGCTTATGGAGCTTATGCTAATGAATTGAAACATAGATCTCAAGCTGCGTTTAAAGTTAATCAAGATGCTGTTATAAAAGCTTTACTCACAGATCCTACATTTTCTACAGATTCTTGTATTAATGCTTTAAGAGAACTTGAAACAACTAATTCTGTAACTACCAAGGGTCTTTCTGGTATGAATAGCGATAGAGCTTATTCATTAGATAAAAGAACTTATGATGATTCTATGCTTAATGTTTTAGGTATGTCTACAGGATTCGCTGGTAATGTAGGTGTTACTAGACAAGCTTCAGTTAATGCTAATGTAGATACAGAAAGAGGATATGTAAATTCTATTAATGGTGATACATCTAAAATGAATGATTCTAATACATTAACAGCTACAGAATTACTTACTCCTTTTGGTTCTAATAGAGATGATCCTATGAGAACTGCTATGACATATGTACAAACAGCTAAACATATGGTTAGAACTTTAGATAGTGATCCATTATTAGTTACTAATGGTGCAGATGAAGCTTTAGCTTATATGACTACTGATAGATTTGCTTTCAAAGCAAAAAATAAAGGTGTTATATCTGAAATCACTGATGATTATATTATGATTGATTATCAAGATGGTACATCTGATTATATTAATCTTAAACAAACTATTGAAAAGAATAGTGATGGTGGATATTATGTACCTCTTAAACTAGATAAAGCTAAAGAATTTAAAGTAGGAGATAAAGTTAACCCTAATGATATCGTAGCATATGATAAAGCTAGTTTTTCTAATTCTGTTGGAGAATCAGATAATATTGCTTATAATGTAGGAAAACTTGCAAAGATAGCTATAGTAAATACAGATGAAGGATTTGAAGATTCTGGTATAATTACTGAAAAGATGGCTAAGAAACTAGCAACTCCTATAAATTATCAATTTAGTGCATTTATAGATTGTCAATCTCAAATTTATAAATTTGCTAAAGTGGGAGATAAAGTTGAAGTTAATGAATCATTAATGATATGGATGCCGCCATTTGATGATGAAGCTGCAGATTCACTGCTAAAAAATCTAAGTTACGATGAAGTTTCAGAGCTTGGAAAGCGAGTTTTAACTTCCGAAACTACTGGAACTATAACTGATATTAAAATATATAGAACAGTAGAAGTGGAAGAAATGTCAGAGAGTCTTCAGAAAATAGTTAATAATTATGAAAGACCTCTTAAAGCTTTAGAGAAGAAACTTAAAGCAAAGAATATAGATATTTCTCAAATTCCAGCTCATTATAAATTACCTCCTGTTGGTAAATTAAAAGGAAAAACTAAAGGTGTATTAATAGAATTCTATGTAGAATATCTAGATACTGTTGGTGTAGGTGATAAAGTTGTATATTTCTCAGCAAATAAAGCTACAGAGAAAAATATAATACCGGAGAATTTAGAACCTTATACTGATTTTAGACCTAATGAATCTATTGATGCATTTGTATCCGAAACTTCTATTGATAAACGTATGGTTACTTCTACATTAATATATGGATCATTGCAAAAACTTATGATAGAATTAGATAGATCTATTAAAGATATAATGGGAATACCATATGATGATAGTACTGTATAAATAAAAATATTCCAGGTATACTTTAATTAGTATACCTGGATTTAATTTATTTATTTTTATATATTTATATATTCGATACGGTGGTCGTCTCTACTTACTGATAGAGCCCTTCCGGCGCCTGAGGAAGATGGCGCGCTGATCTCAGCGCTCTTTCACTAGGTAGCAATTGGTAAAAATCGTCACCTTCGGGGTAACCCTGATTAATCTTCTTAAATGTAATAATATTAATGAAGAATACTAATACCTGTAAATTTATCAGCAGTTCCTCAATTATCTATACCCGGCCACCGTCCCCCTCTTTACAAAACTGTTATTTCTGTAATTTTTTACAATAAATTTTCAAAAAATAAACTAGATTTATTTACAATCTAGTTTATTTCATTCTTATTATAATTTAATAATAAAAGGATATCTTTTATTATTATCTGTATATATATCTATAGAGTCTTCTCCAACAATATTATTTATCTCATCTATAAATAATACAAATATTTCTGATTGCATATTTAATTCTGATACATACTTAAAAGCTTCAACAATATCTTCATCTATTAAATCATAAAAATATTCATCATTATAATTAAATATATATTCATTTATAGAATCGTAAAAATCTATATCTAAAGTTGAATCTTCAATTATAATATCTCCATATAATAACTTTGTACCATCTATTTTTATCATTTCAAATTTTATATTAGATAATGAATTATCTTTTTCAGTATTAATTAATCTAATACTACCATTTTTTAAAGCATAATTAATAAACCCATTATTTATTAATATAGATAAATAATTTTCATCATTAAATATTAAATATAAAAATAGAATTATTGTTTGTTTTATATATAACGTCATTGTTTCTAATTTATTTACAATTGTTTTATACTCTGACTTAAGTCTAAGTTTATTAATTATACTAATATTTTCTCTATTCTTTTTAAATTCATTATCCAATTTACTTTTAATAAAATTAATTCGTTTATTCATTTCTGGATCAAAGATATCAGACATTATATTATTCTCCTTATTTTATAAAAATTCACTAGGTACACCTGAATCTATTGGAACTATACCAAATTTTTCTTCTTGATCAATTAAAAATGAAAAGAATAATAGATTCATCAAATCTTCCATAGAATCCAAACTCATTTCTATAGTTAAAATATCAACCAATTGTTTATACATTGGATTATATTCTTGTACATTGAACCATCTATGAGATAAATCTCCATATAAACCATTATCATATAATTTATACATTTCTAAATTAATAATATAAAAATTACCATTAGTAGAATAAGGAGATAAATTAGGACAAGTAATATTTTGTAAACCATATTCATGCATTTGAGTATAACAATCTAAAATATTCATAATATTAGTTTCATTACAATTAAGATGTACAAGAAGCAAGTTAGTAATATTATTATAAATATCTATATTACATTTATATTTATATGAAGTATCTGTTATCCATAACTGTGCTTGTTCTCTTTTTAATTCAAACCTATACTGTCCATCTTCTGTATTAAATATAGCCATATCTTCTCCTTCTATACAATTCATTTTATATAAATTATATAATACATAATTTCTTAAATTCATATTTTATCCCTTTTATCACAAATATAATGATTATATATATCAGATGTTTCACCAGAATAAATAATATAATTTTCGATAATATTATTTAATAATGTTTCAATTTTATTGTCAAAACTATCTTCAGGAATAAATTCATCATTATAATATATCGCATATTGTACAATTTGATAATTCTTTTTATCTATAATTACATGATATATATCATATTTCTTTAACCCATATTTAACAATTAAAGATAATTTAAGAAGTATAGATTCGGATTCGTGTTTTTCTAAATAAATTTTAAAACTTGAATCATGATCTAATCTTGGTAAATCTTTTTCAATAATTTTATAACTATTTGAATTCGCCCATTCATCAAAATCATTAATTGAATTAAACAACATATCCAAAACAATATATAATAATGCTCTTTCACATCTCATATATTTAATTCTTTTGTCAATATATGATAAAAAATCATTAACTTTTTCTTTACCATCCATTATTTTATAACCTCCATAATATTTAATATTTTTAACTCAATCATAATTATTAAATTAAGGTGGTGATAATCATGATTGATCCAGATGATATATTAGTTACTGAAGAGAAACTACCATCTACTATAAATCTTATTAATATTCCTGAATTTGAATATCAAGTATATGATACTAATGATGAAAAGGAATATGAAAAATATATAAAAGATGTAGAATCTCAAGTTAGAAGATCTTTTGAATACAGACAATTTATAAAATATCTTAGAGAAACAATGGGAATGAATAAATGTGCTTTTTTACAAAATGTATCCAATGAAGAGACATTTGATATTAAAATAGAGTTACATCATTATCCTTTCTCTTTGAGAGATATTTCTGATATTGTTTTTAGAAAAAGATCTTATTATAAAGAATCTCTAGATATACAAATGGTAGCAAAAGAAGTAATGGAATGTCATTATAAGCTTATTGTAGGAATTATTAGTTTATCCGAAACAGTACACGAGTTAGCTCATTCACATCGCTTATTTGTACCGGTAGATAAGGTAGTAGGTCGATATAAGATGTTTGTAGAACTATATAAACCATTTATTGAACCAGAAATGTTAGAAACACTAGAACGTATAGAGAAATATACCCTAGAGCATTCTGAAATAGAAAATACTAATGTAATAGAACAAAATAGATTATCTTATAATGTAAAAGATAAAAGATATGCTCTACCTGATATGAATCCTATCACAGATCAAATGGTTAATAGATTAGAGACCATTAAATCTAATAATTATATATTACCTGTTGCTACTGAACCACCACAATTACCTAGAAAAATTATTAAACCTTTTATACCAATTGGTGAGTTGGATGAGTAGAGAATAATGTCTCTACTCATCTAATTGTTCATTATAAATATTAATACTTAATAATATATCAATATCGTTTATATCTAAATTATTAAATTTAATATCAATCAAATGATCTTTACTTTGATTTTTCCATTTTCTAATAAAATCTAACAATGAGTGTACATCATTATCATCAATAAATTTCCATAAAATATTTTGTATACTATCATCTGTTGTTTGTATTAATTTAACTAGTAATACCCATTTCTTATAATATTCCTGAATATATTCAATCGAATTATCAAAATTATTATATTCTTTGAATAATCTTTCTAACCATATTTTTATTTTTTCTTTTAAATTTGATCTAATGCCAATAAATCTTCTATATGAAATATTATAAGAATGATAATAACTTTTATTATATTCTTCTATACATTTTTTGAAATCCAATCCAGAAAAGAAACATCTATTAACAATGTTTGAATATTTAGCATTATATTTATCATTATTAGATATATTAAGATATTTAAATAATGTATATATTTTACTAAAAGACATGGGTCCATATTTTATTATTCCTTGATCCATAATACGGAATTTTAAAAAATCTATATCAAATGGATTAATAGAAAACCTGTACCAATGTTTATCTTTTTCTGGAGTTTTCCAAGGCTCAATATTGATAAAATATATACCATCTTCTCCAGGTATAACCATAATATTATTTGACACTAATACATCTTCTAGTGTTATATATTCTTTTACATTTGTATATTTCATTTTATTTCTCCTTTTAATTAATTTTATATTTATTATTGTTTATTTTTTGGATTATATGTTAACTTTGGAAAATAGTTATAAATATAATCTTTTAAATCTTGCAAATAATGTGAATATTTTATGGGATTTCTACAATATAATCTAAATTCATTATTAAATGTATAATCATTTGGTTTACTTAAATCAGATTTAAATATCTCCCAAGATTCTGGGCAATTAACAATCATTTTATAATATATTTTATCATCCCATTCACATTCAAAAATTAAATATGGATAATCAAAATTATCATTGTCTTTTATATGACCCTCACAACTATAAATTGTATTGTATCCAATAGAATTTAAATATTGAATAATGTCTACCATACCTTCATCAATATCAATATATGTTACAGGATAATTACAATATTTACATTTACCTCTAAAATCTAAAAAGATATCTACATTTATAGCTGATTTTGCAGATTCGTCTATATCTTCTTTAAACTTTACATATTTTGAAATAAAACTTTTTGATTCTGGATAACTAATTAAATCAATACCACTATCTTGAAAACATACAGGGCATAAATATTTTACTTTTCTTTCCATAGCAATTTCCTTTCTTAATATAATATATTTATATAATATATTATTATATAAAAAATTAAAAGGGGTGGGGGTAGGTTTAAATAACCTACCCCCAATGTCATATGGATTTTTTGAACAGTAAAAGTAGTCATATAAATGTGCGAGTTAATGACTATAATTCTGTTTAATATATTGTTAATAATAAACTTGATAATTAAAATCTATAGCTTTGTCTATATTCACCAACCATTCAACCGGGAAATTAAGTTTAGTATATGGATAAATATCTTGATAATATTTATGTGTATACTCACCTTCTTGAATTTCTATTTCCCAAGCATAGCATAATGATAAACTTGATATTCTAGCATTTTCCCATCCTACAACTTGTTCAAAGAAATCTCTGAAATCATTCCTGGTTATTCTAAGTCTAGTTTCAACATAACACTCTGCTATCTGATCAGTATCATTATTATACATATTATCATCTACCTGTGTACCATCTGTATACTTAACATGAAGCTCGGGTGTAGTGTCAAATTTCTTAAAATAATATCCAATTTTACTTGTATATGTTTTTCTACCAAAATAATATTCTCTTAATTGTTCTGGAAGATCATCATCTATATCTTGGAATCTGAATGGATATATGCAACCTATCGCGGATTCAATATCAGTGATATCTGTAAGTGGTTTAATTCTATCTGTAAAATTACAAACAAATGCATCTTTTTGTGTAGCACCACATCCATCATCGCCAACACAGAATAACTGCACAATAGATTTTTTCATAAATTCAAGATCTTTAGGTTGGTCATTATCAAAATGCATCTCATCGTTATAAGATGGAAGAATAAGGCTCGTATCGATACCAAAAGTCTTGCATCCAGCGAACATAGAACCTGAAATTATGATCTTATTCTCATATTCCCCTAATACCTTACCGGTATTGTGATCTATAAGTGTTATTTTAGTCTTTTTAGGTCTATTACCTAATTTTTCGATAATATTATGATCAGATTTTATAAGATCCGCAATAGAATGTTTATCATCCAAAGATATTATTCTTTCATTCATCTCATATAAACCTCCTATTATTTTTATATAAAATAAGCCCAATCATATGGATTAAAATCTCCATATGTATTATTAAGTTGATCAATATAATCATCAATATACTCTCTATATTCTTGTTTATGTTGATCTATATTATTAGCATATGAAACAACTTTTCTCATATTAGCAAATTGATTATTAATAACTTCATTAATTTTTTCGGTTAATAATTCATCATCTGCTATTACCATAAGATCATCATATAAAACTTCCATTACGTAGTTTATATATGAATAAGTCGAATCGCTAACATCTTTAAGTTCATTAAAATCTACCCAAGAAGCCCATTCTTGTTTAATATATAATCCATTATCTGTTTCTTTAATAGTATTAGCTTCAAGATTAGCAAGTAATGCAGTATTGGTAATTTGTCTATCTATAACTTTAGTGTGAACAGTCTTGGTCCAGAACTGATTAGTTCCAGGATTACCACCATTGATATTAAAATTATATAAATTATCAAAACTATTTCTAGTAACAAAATTATCTGAGTGATAAACTCCACCACCATTTAATGATAGATATTCTTGCATTTCTAATGGTCCAGCTCCATCTAGATCCCAAATATCAATAAGTTTTCCATAAGCTTTTCCACCATTAATCATTCTATATGGTATATTCTTTGAACCATCGACCACTCCACCATTTATATCTCTATAACTAACTTCTTCTTGTGGATAATGACCATCAAAATTATAATCATCTGTTGGATCAGGGTCAAATCTACCATATACATCAAGAACTTCTTTAATTCTTTCATTAAATTTATCTACAAAATATATTGTAGGTTCCAAGCTATGTACATCACGTTTAAACTCTTTATCCTCATGCCAATAATTAATCTTAGTTTCTGCAACACTATCCATTCCTGATCCATAATTATTTCCATTTTCTAATTTATCATCAGTATTGATAGTAACTACTGGATCTAAGAAATAAACTTTCCATGATTTAAAGAAACTAATCATAAGATATAGATATCTTATAAGATTACTAAATGATGCAACTGAAAATGATGAGAATATATACTTATAATTATCTCCAGATATATAATACTCAAGGGTAGAAATTATATCATTCATTATAGATATGATATTATCTCTTCTAGCTGTTTCATTTGGTTCTGTAGCTATCTGTTTATATATATTATAAAGTATATAATTTCTATGCATCAATATATCTGAATAATAATCTAGCGTTGTATCGCCAACCTTATAGAAATCATAATCGAATGTTCTATTAAATAATGTACTAAATACATATCTAAGAAGAACATTCTCTTCTCTGGTATCAGCTGAATATATTCTTGTAGCAAGATCATTATAACAAATAGTATTAATATCAAATGTATCAGTTATATCACTAATAGTGGACATCTTTTTAGATATTCTAAATCCAGCAATTCCTAGAGGGCCTCTAGGATTTTTAAGCAAGAATTGATGCTCTGATTCATCTTTCCAATTATTATAAGCATCTTCTGAAAGGGTAAGCTCCCATTGAGCATGACGTATACTAAATTCTTCTATTGTTTCTTTAGAAGGATTATATTTAGGCTCAGAAGGATAACAAATATAATTTAAATATTCATCATATGAATAGACATCTTCAGAATATTCATATGTAATTTCATAATATTTAATATCACCCTCATCATCATATACAGGCTTATATGAATATCCTCGATATCCTCTTTCAAAATTATAGAATTTAATTCTTCTACTTATAACTTCGAGTAAATTATCTATATCTTGTGCTTCTAAAGCATTATTAAAAGCATTTACTCTATTATATGCAGTAGTTAAAGTTTCAGGCAATCTTCTCTTTACCCAATCTCTATAATTCTCAGCCCATACAGGATAACTATTATAACCTTCAGCAGTAGCAACAGGATCTTGATTCTCTATATATGTTTTTATTTCCCAATGTTTAGGCTTGAAATATTGTCTCCAATATTCTTCGGGATCAACATCAATAGGATCATTAAAATTATAACCTTCATCTGGTCCACCAGCACGATATTGAAAATCATATAAATGATTATCAATATCTTCGGAATAATTATAATAATCATATAGATAACTGAGATCATAATCTATATCTGTAAATGCCCAGTTATCATATCTAACTCCACCAAAATCAAATTGTCTAGTGTCAGTTTTTGCTGGAACTACATATGTGCCGAATATATCATTCCACTTATAGTAATCATCAAAATCTCCATCATCTCTATATAGAGGCTCATAATATTCAACTCTAGGAGTTTCAATATCTAATTTATGAGTTGTTCTATCTTCTGGTCTAATAACCTTATCAGGAATAGTATTTTTAGCATCAAATACAAAAGATAACGTATATAAAAATATAAATATATCTGTTAATTTTAATTCTGTAGAAGTGCTAACTGTAGGCACAATAATTTTTATATCATCTGTATCTACTTTTGAATCCAATAGCATATTAAAGAAATATTCTACTTGATACTTATACTTAGACATGTCTATTTCGTAATCGATAGACATATATTTCGTTCCCTCTACAGTATAATCAGCATCCTTAATATGTTCATCTCTTACAGCTTCATGAAGTCTTTCTTTAAAGGATTTATCTTCTATATGATTCCACTCTTTATAAACTCCATCCCAGAATTTATCCTGCAATGTAAGTGTATCATAGTCATATCTATAAATATTATTTTCTATATATTTATCAAAAGCATCACCTTGTTTTACTTTAATAAATTCAAGATCATAATTTTCAGGATCAGTTGATTCCGAATCATTTTTCTTTTTCTTATATAAAAAATATTTATAAATATATGTACCGTCTAATCCAAAAATATCAATAATATCATTATTATTTTTAGCAGATGATTTATATTTAATAAGTTTATTAAGATTCTTTACAATAGCAACTTGATATTTCAAAGGAATCTCAGGGAAAAACTCAACACCAAATGATTCTAAGAAATATTGCACTGATCGTATATCAAAAATATCTCTTCTTATGTACCATTCTGGTACATCTACAACTAAATCATTAAATGTTTGACATAATAAAAGCAATATAAGAGATTCATCATAATGATTAGAACCAAGACTCATAGCATCTTGATAAGTTCTCTTAAGGTACATACTTCTATTTATATTATATAATTCCTCGAATCTCTGTCGAACTAATTGTTCCACGTTAGGTATATATAATATTTCCCATTTAATAGCTTTTCTTGCTTTATAAATATCAATAGATTTATAACCAAGATATCTAAGATACGAATAATTAAATCCTTGATATTCTGAAATCAAATAATCCAGCATACCATTATATTCAAGAACGGAAATATCATCATTAGATAACCAATGAATAAAAATTCTTTCAGTGTCATCCATAGGATTACTAAAATCAATATGACTTGTATCATAATCTGCAGGAAAATCAGAAGCAGAAATATAAATATTATAATATTTATCCGATCTTTCTCTAGTTATATTATATACCGTTTCAGGCCATGGAGGTAATCCGGCTAAACTTCTATAATAATTATTCTTCTCTTCATAATGTCCCATATAATATTTTCTACAGTGTTCCAATAAAGATTTTCTATATATTACTGGAATAGTAGCATGATTATATAAAATATTTTCGATCTCTTCATCGGTAAAAATAGGATTTCCGTCTTCGTCACAGAAGCTCTCAAGCATTTCATATGTAAATGGAAAATTATCCAGGTTTATTCTATTTTCTACAATGGAAATAAATTCTCTAGATTCTTCTAGAGATTCTTCAGTTTCATAGCTTATTGCCAAAACATCATTTTTTACAACTATACCTTTAAATATAGTTTTACAGCAATCTACAATTTCATCCATTAATGGATGATCAGTGTAAATTTTTCCATTTACTGAATACGCCATATTCTCACCTCCAAACTTGTCAAATTATATATATGTGAACCAGATACAAGATTATATAAATATCAAAATATAGGCTAGGATTACACTAATCCTAGCCTAATTTTATTTAATTATTATCATCTTCCTCATCTGGATTATAATATTCTTCTTGCTGCTTTAAAATAGCATTTATATTTGCTCTAACTATAATTGTATATGAATTTCTACCAATCTTTTCTGGATCTTCTGATCTATAAGAAACAATAGTTGCGTTATAACAAGCATAATTTGCTATCATATCGGCAACATCTTTAGTTCTATCATATGAAGGATCTTCTGATCTGTTTTTACTTTGAAGATCTTCAAGAATTTTTTCACCATCTTCATCCAAAGATTCAAGATCAACGAAAGTTAAAGTTGAAAAATGTCTGGATCTATTAAACCAAGACAACTTATCACCTTTAAAATATTCACTAAGTAATGGTACATTGCTTCCAGTAACAGGTTCAGATTTATAATCATTATAAATAAATGCTAATCCTAGAGGTCTTACAAGGGTGTCTAGTTGCTTCATGTTAATGACAAATTCCAATGTTGTTCCTGGTTGTTTACAACTTTTTAGTATTTTCTTCTTGAGTATATTGTAATCAAGTTTCATAGTATTCTCCTTTTTATAATATTAATAATATTATTAGTATCTCTAATTAATTAGATGTAATTAATATCATTTAAAAATAAGAAAATTTGTAAAAAATAAACCAAGAATAAAATAAAAATAACCTATACCATATTTCAGGTATAGGTTATAAATTTCTATAATTACTTGTATATATCTCAAATAATATTGAAGCTAATTCTCTCAAGATATAAAAATTATATCCAATGTCAATTTCTTCTGTTAAATTAGGCAAATTAGATATATAGAATTCTCCACCTATTATCCTATATTTTCCCAATGGCGATAGCTCTCTATAATATTCCACCGAAAGCCTCTTATTAATATAATCATCTATGAAATTATTCAAAGAGACCATTGCAGATTTAACACCATCGAGATGTAAAGTCGCCACAATATTTACTATTACACTAATTAAAGGTTCATGGATATCATAATTATCCCCTAATCCTTTTATATCTACATTAATATCTTGATTATTTAAATCTATAAAAAATAACAAATTGGTCAATTTAAGAAAACAAGATGAAATAGATTTGGGGACAAATTCAATATTATCAAATTTAGTTACCTTCAATCCACCGACCCTATTTACATAAACTGCATCATTTGCTATTCTTATCACCTCATATTCTTTTATAGAGTTGGAATCAAATAAAGCAACCTTTGCTTCTTTAATTCCTTTTTGTATAGTTTTAAATATATCTTTATCCGATTTAATCATATTACCTACAATAACCTCCCTATTAATTTTAGGGAGGTTACATAGATAATTATAGGTTTGATTATCTATTACATTATATCTATATAATATATTAATATTAGCTTGCTTAATATCATATTCTATTATATTTCCACTAACAAACCTTTTATCGATGATATAGTTTGTTTGTTTTGCTAGAGATAATTGATAATTATTCAACATAAATCATATCACCTCCAGCTTTAAGTCTAGCAGATTCTACCAATATACTATATCTATTTTTATCTATATCTAAGTTGTATATTCCCCAATAAGGATTAAATTGTGGCAAAAAGCCAGAAGAATTTTTTATCCAAAGATAATCATCCAAACAGTTTATTCTATAAGCATTATAACCATAACGTTGTTGAATTGCTTTAAATAAACTTTCTGCAATATTTTCTGCCCAATCCATTTTTTCATCTACAATAATAAATATATCATTATTTATATATAATTCATATATAATACTAAAAAACTCCATAAAAACAGCATCATTTTGAAATATATAATTAAAATATGATATATCAAAATCTCTATCTAAATATTTTCCCAATTCATTTGGAGGCAATATATATTTAAATCTTGGAAAACCTTCCTTCATAGAATTTAAATTAAATACTTTACAATCATCTGGTATATATTCTCCATTACCATAATAAAGCAACTATATCACCCCCATTATAGGATTTATCAAATTAGGATTTTTCTTAATACCAAATCTAAGTCTATTTATAACTTCAAGTTTTTCATTGAATGTTTTTCCATATGGATTTATTTGATTTAACAATATATTTAGAATTTGATCATTAATTGGAAACATTGGCGGATAATTATATAAATATTCTCTCCAATCCATTATATTTGTATAATAATAAATAAGATCCAATTGTATGTTTTCTAAATTTGCATCAAAATAACATCCAGAAACATTAGGATCAGGATCATCAATAATACCAATATGAATTCCATAATTTATTAATATAAAGAATACCATATTTTTCATAGTATTATTATAATCTGAGTTTGGATAATATAATAATAGTTTCCCCCCTTTATATAAAAAAGCCAATATAGAACTAATATATTCTTTTACAGGCTCAGATAATAAGTGAGCATTATAAATAATATTATATTTTTTCTCGTCTCCGTCAACTTCAGCTATCATAGCTTCAGGAGGCGGTAGGAGTATGGTCCCAGGAATAACTATCCTGGGATCTAATCCTAACTCATTATCTTCATCTAATGATATTATTTTTACATCTGGTCTCATATGTAAAGTTTCTATTATAATATTCTTATTAGTGGTTAAAAGAATATTACCTTTTAATATCATATTACTCCTCCTCTCCAGAAGCCTCCTCTTCTTCCTCTTCTATATATTCTTCTGGGAGAGCGCATACAGGAGCTTCTTTAAAACTTTTGATCTTTTCAACTGCATCATCATACCATTCTTTAGATACAATAGCAATATCTTTTGTATCTCTATCATCAATGCGATTAATGGCAAGTATCTTATTATTTAATGTAAGGTATGTACCATCATCATTTTTAACAACAATGACATCACCAACCTTTTCATTCGGGAAGAGATCTTTCTTAGATAATACGACAGCATTTGCTAAATCAAGACCATCAGCTTCTGCTGAATCATAAAGCTCATCATCAGAATCATCAATATTAAGAGCAGATAAAATCTTATCCTTACCAAGCTTAGCCTCTAAGCTATCACCAGAATATACAACTTTATTTGTCTTAGTCTTAAAGATAGATGTAGCAATCTCAAATATAATATTCTCACCATCCTCATCTGGACCACACTTATTAACTTCTGTTCCAAGATAATAATTTTCAGAACTTAAAAGAAGTTTAATAAACTGATTATTTACTGAGCAGCTATTCTTCTCCAGAAACTCGCTAATTATTTCATCCTTAATATTCTTTTTCTTTCTAAGAATATTAGCAAACATTTTAATTGCTATTTCCAAATTATCAGAGAAAATAGATTCAAGAAATTCGCAACAATTCTCTACAATCTTGATCTTATCCTCATTACTAGCATCTGAATAATAATATAAATCATTAATACCAGCAAGCAACTTACCAATATCCTCTTTATCATCTATATATCCAAGATCACCTTTACCCTCATCTTCTTCATTAATCTCGAAAGCGCTAACTACTTCCTTTTTAGCTTCAACTTCCTCTTCTTCCTTTACCTCAACAGGCTCTTCTTCTGAAGCAAGATCTTCTTTGATTTCCTCTTTTATTTCTTCCTTAGCAGCAGCTATACCATTAACTGTCTTATTCTTTTCCTGCTCTTCAGCTAACTGCTTCTCAACTCTCTTATTCATTTTATTAGATCTAATTGCATGAATAGGATTCTTGAAATCACCTGTAACGATTTCCTGTTTCTTTAATCCCTTTGATCCACCACTTATAGTAATCTTCATATTTATATCCTCGCTTTCGTTTATAAATTGTTCATCATTATTATATTTTATTTTCTTTGCTAATTCGAAAGGTTTATATACAGCACCACATTTCTTACATACCAATTTATTAAATCCAAGGTCATAATCAATAGCCCCATTACAATATCCAGTAGGATCATTCGGATCTGGCTTATTACACCATATTTTCTTCCCATCTACTTCGTATACGTATGGAAAATCGAGCACTACGGCACCAAATCCATTTCTAAATCCAATATTATTGAAATAATTGGTTCCTATATCGTCAATAATATATTGTCCAATTATAAATTCAGACAAAAGTTTATATATATCTGCAGCCATAGATATATATTCTTTTCTATTAGTAATCGGATTTACTTTCTCAAATACTCCTAAAGTTCCACAGGGACTAACTTCAAAGACTTTAGTACAAAATGGTTTTATAAGAAATTGATTTTTATATTCTCTTATAGAATCATTTAATGCTACGCTATCATATGCAACCTTTACAATAAAATTATTAGCAAATCTTGGTTGATAAGTCACTCTATTGGTTCCCGATACCAGCTTATCAAATCCTCGTCTATTCATTATCTCATCAATTGCTTGATACTTCTCTTTAAGTTTTGCAGAATACTTTGCAGAAGTAGCAATATAATTTAATTGTTGAATATCTTCAACAGTAAACATTGAAAGAATAGGAGGAGCAGTTAAAATCTCATAATTAAACTCTTGAGGAGTTATACTTCTAGATTTTAATCTATTTAATGTATATTCTCTATCTATCATAATTTACCCACCTCCTGATCCTGGAGGATGTGTCATATTATATTGAAATTCTGATTTGGAATACTCATCATATTGTTTTATCTTTTCATCATGTAATTCTTCGCTTCTAGGAATACTATCTAAAAATCCAGCAAATGCTGCTCTTCTTCCAGCATATTCTGCTTCATTTTCATTAGATACTGTATAAGTTTGCCCAGCATGATTACCAATGTTTGCCCTTATACACATTGTTCCCTCTTCGTCGAAATATACAGCATCACTCATCAAAGGCAATCCCAATTGAGAAAGCCCCTTTTTCATTACTCTAGTTTTTTCTTCAGGAGACATATTTTTTATTTGCTCCATCATACTAATTTGATTTTTTAGTTGAGTAATTTCATTTGGTTCTTCTGATCTAATAAGACTAAACCCATGTTGATTTGCTGTTTTTTCTGCACATTTTTCTTTTAATAATCTTTTATATGCAGACGAATCGTAAGATAAATTGAATCCTCTTCTCCTTTCTAACATTTCCTCTATTTCCCATTCGGAGAGCAATATATTCATTCTTGGTCCAAACTCTTCAATGGTAGTATCTTGAGGTAAGATACTCTGAATCTTTTCTTTGGTATCATCATAAAATTTTCTATACCCTGTTGCCCCTGGATCAATTGGAACAAATCTGTCACTTGTAAATCTTGCTTGAAATGCATCTTGTTCAGAACAAGCATATACAGTGTTTTCTACATTAATATATTTTCCATTATACATTGTCTTTATATCTTCTTCAGATATATTATCTCCAATAGTTTTATGAGCTAATTTAGACAAATTCATGGATAAATTTAATCTGGCCTCTTTAGCGGCATCTTTTATTTCATTTAATTGGTCAAAAACTTTTGAATGAAAAGTTTGATATGGTGATCCATAAAACGAATTACCATAATAATTATATCCATATCCATTATATTGATATGGATTGTATCTATTTTCTCTTTTTGCTTTTGCTCTATCTGCTATCTGTTTACCCTCGAATTCAGCTTCTTCTTGATAATATTGCATTAACATATTTTGAGCAATGCTTTCAAAATTAGAAGGAAGTAGGTAATCGTTACCAGATATATTAACTGGGGGGATATATACTTGAGTATATTGCTGTTGAGTTGGTTGATGTTGATATCCATAACCTCCCTGCAATGCAGGATTACCCCACATCTGTTGTCCATATATTGGTTGATTCATATATTGATTCATCATATATGGATTTTGATAATATTGTTGTTGATATGCATTTCCCCCAAGACCATAGGTCATTGGTGGAATGCTCTGTTGAGCTGAATATTGACCGAAGCCAGCATTATGCGTGGCTTCGGTTTCTGTTGTATATTGCTCACCATTACCCATTACAGACATTTCACCTGTATAAAAATTGGTCTTGAACATATAACTTTAATTCATCCTTTCTATAATATTTATCTTATATAATATTATAGTATATTATTTTAAATAATATTATTTATCTAACTATTCTCCTTTATTTTTATATTTATTTATAAATTTTCTATGTATATCGTAAAATAAATTTGGGAATGTGATAATTATATTACATAATGCACAATATATAGATCCATTAATATTATTAGCAATTAATTCATAAAGATATGGATATATATAGTTATTTATATAAACATAAATTATATAACTATCGCTCATACTACTAACGTCACCTATATTATCAATAATAAAAGATCTACATCTCAAATTCTTTAAAATATCACGACCATTATCAATATAAGATAATTTATATACATAAGAATATAAAATCCTTGACATTATAGAACCAATATATTGCGCAATTGTCACAGCGACCTCTTCTGCATAAGATTTCCATATTCCATCAGGTAGCATATCTCCTTTATTATAACGTAAGTAGTTGATCAAACTATTCGTTGAATCTTCGATTACATTATATTCTCGATTAACATCAACAAGATTATCAATATATGATTCTATTTGATTATATATCCATATAATTTCATTATCTGATAAACTAAAAATACATTTATTTTGATCCCAATTTTCAACAATGTCTTTAAATAAATAATTACATAAATTTGCAAAATTAATCATAGAAGATTCGATAATATAATTAGTTGTATTTTCCGCTAAAACTTCAACTCTCGGATGATGTAAATCTTGTACCAAATAAGTTCTATTTTGATATTTGGTTAAAACATCATTAGAAAATATATTGTTTTTCAAAGCTTCAAGATTAGAATCACCAATCATTTCAAATCCAATACTGGACAATATGGGTGTACCGATAGATTTTCCAGATTCAAATATAATCGGTTCTATTGCACCAGCCCTTCTTTTTATAGCAACTTTATCCATTTCTGTTAAAGAATCACCATATGATTTTTCTATCTCTTTAGAATCATTTGGAATGTCAGGTATAAAATTATCTATCATCTTATTCTTCTCCTCCCTTTTTCTTTTTACTAAGATTTTTACAATAATTTTCTAAAGCTTTTGTAAAGAAAAATATTCTAGACATGCTATGTTTTTCGCACAAATCATTAATTTTTTCTACAAGCTTTGGGCTTTGATCCATCATAGCTATCTGATTTTCCAGAGCTTTTGTAATAAAAAACTCTCTATCTACCCCATTCTTTTCGCAAAGTTCATTAATCCTTTCATCAATATCCTTATCAATTCCCATTATTGTGATATTCTTTTTGATTTCTTCTGACATTTTATTACCTCCTAGAATATAATAGTTTAATATTTTCTATTGTTGATTTTAAAGAATTACAACAATCTGTAATATCTGGCACCAAATTCTCAATCATATTATTCATTATAGAACAACAGAAAACATATTTATCTTGTTCTCTCATAGTACCATCAGGATTTTCTCCATAAGTTTCTTTATAAAGAGTCTTATAAAGATCTATACCTTCTTTAATATATACCAATTTATATATTACATAAAACTGTACAAATTGGTTAAGTGTAAATATAATATTAGATTCAATAATATTACAAATAGATTGTGGGTCATTTGAATATAATACATTTTTTGATATAGTATCAAATAAATAGGACTTAAGATCAAAATCACCATAAAAATCTACAATATAAGCCATCTCATCTTTACTAATATTATCTTCTAATAATTTTATAATAAATGTATTAGAAAGATTAGATACATTATTAATTATAAAATCTTTTAATATCCCTTCGATATGAATTTGATGCGTATCTTTAGTACTCATATGTTGAATTTCTTGTAAAATAGGATAAATTTCAGCATTACCAATATCTGGACTTTTTAATACACTATCTTTAAAGAAATTAACTGGATGTATACTGGATAAATCATTGCTCATTAATTATTTCCTCCATAAATAAATTCCGGAGAATCATTCATTATAGAATAATCCGGTTGTTCCATTACTTCAATCCCTTTATTAGTATTCTTTACTTCGTCTACATCAATCAATCTTCCCATCTTATTCCTCGCTTCCTTTGTAAGGCTCTATGATTGTTAGTAAACTATCAATATCATCTTTGTAGACACTTTTAGTGAAACCTTGACCATCATATTCATCATGCGACTCAAGCTTATCAACATCTTTTAATCTCCCATGTCCTTTAGGAAGTGGTGTACCATTACGAATTGCTTTTACCACAGCAAATATATCATCATTCCATGTAAGCGTGTTTATATTACAAATTATGAAATAAATAAGCATGCATATAGCTAATAGGATTAAACCAAATTTGAGTTTAATTTTGTTACTCATCCCCATCCTCCTTATAATACTCACAATCGGTAATATCTGAGCAAAAATGCCTATATTTTTCGCACCATAAAATTGGCTTTACCTTTCCTGTATTTGCAATTTCTTCCCAATCAGCAATATCTGTATATATACAATCATCACAAATCTTCTCATTTCCTTCATTTATTCTTAGCTTAATATCACTTTGATGCTTAACTAAATAATCTCTAATCTTTCTTATTGCTTCATCGGATGTAATATGCCACTTACTTTCACTAACCAAAATTTCCCCAATAACGGTTAGCTGTTCATTTTGAGCTATACATAGTCTCTTTATTTTTTCAATATCCTCACATTCCTCAATCTCTAGTCTGTTCATATCTATTCCTCAGT
>Ga0310691_10000903_pt1 | contig 50114 bp, 45 predicted proteins | sample 176DNAGHGlowgp2_FD_203887 | JGI IMG/M metagenome (GOLD analysis project Ga0310691, IMG submission 203887) | Sheep rumen microbial communities from Palmerston North, Manawatu-Wanganui, New Zealand - 1766 DNA GHGlow gp2 (v2) (version 2) | ecosystem: Host-associated > Mammals > Digestive system >... | reverse complement strand
TTCAGGCCAAGCTCGACACCTGGGATAAGTTCAACGCTGTCGCTGCCGATGCCAAGGCCAAGGGCTACTACATGACCGCCTCCTTCGCCGAGACCTTCCGTCCCTTCTCCAACAACTGCACCACTCCTTGGGTCGACGCTGACAACAACATCCAGATCGATCCCCAGATCGAGGCCTGGATGGCTCAGACCGACGAGTTCATCAAGAACGGCTACACCCTGACCGCCGGCGTGTGGGACGACGAGAAGAACGTCCAGATGTTCAAAGACGGCAAGACCATGTGCTTCTTCGGCCCGGCCTGGTACTTCAACTTCTGCATGGGCAATGCGCAGGATCCCGACAAGGGCTGCTCCGGCGACTGGGCGATCTGCGAAGGCCCCGCTGCTCACTTCTGGGGCGGCACCTGGCTGCTCGCGCCTGCCGGCACCGATAACCCCACCATGCTCGCTGACGTGATGAACACCTTCATCAACAACGAGGAAGTCTGCTCCAAGCTCGTCTCCGACGAGGCTCAGTTCTCCAACAACCAGGCTGTCAACGCCAAGTTTGCTGCCGATCCCAACTACGGCTCTGCCTTCCTGGGCGGCCAGAACGATGTCGCTGTCTTCTCCGAGATGACCGACAACATCGTTTGGGAGAACCACACCATCTATGACCAGCTTCTCAACGAGGGTCTGCAGAACGCCCTGCAGGAGTACTACCGCGGCTCCGTCGATCAGGACACTGCGATGAAGAACTTCTACCTCTACGTCAACGAGAAGTACCCCACCATCGTGACTCCGTGATCTGACTGAATAACGCAATCGCACAGCAAACCTTTCAGGGGCGAGGCAAATGCCTCGCCCCTTTTGAAATCAGATCGGAATACATAGATATCTGCGTATTGCGATGCGATTTTAACAAAAATAATTGAGAGAGAATTTTCAGGGGGTATGCAACCGTGAAAGAAAAGCAGCGGCTCAAAAGCCAGAAGGGGATCTCTTATGCCAAGTGGGGCTATCTGTTTATCCTGCCCTTCTTCCTGGCGTATTTCATATTCACCTTCGCGCCGCAGGTTCTGACCATTTACAACAGCTTCTTTGAAAACTACCGCGAGGGTCTCAAGCAGGTCGGCCCGAACTTTGTGGGCTTCGGCAACTATGTCAAGCTCTTCACACCCGACAAGACCGGCACCATCAACATCCTCAAGTATGCCGGCAATACCCTGGCCCTGTGGCTGCTGGGCGCGGTGCCCCAGGTGCTCATCGCGCTGCTGCTGGCGATCTTCTTCACCAGCTATCGCCTGAATATCAAGGGCCAGCAGTTTTTCAAGACTGTCATCTACATGCCGAACCTCATCATGGCCTCCGCTTTTTCGATGCTGTTCTTTACCCTGTTTTCCAATGTGGGCCCCGTCAACCAGCTCATCCAGCACTGGGGCTGGAGCGATCTGCCCATCGACTTCTTCGCCTACAAGGGCACGGTGCGCGGCCTTATCAGCACGATGAACTTCCTCATGTGGTTCGGCAACACCACCATCCTCCTCATGGCGGGCATCATGGGCATCGACCAGGACCTCTTCGAGGCGGCGAACCTCGACGGCGCAAGCTCCACGCAGGTCTTCTTCAAGATCACCCTGCCGCTTTTGATGCCGATCCTCGTCTACACGGTCATCACCGCCATGATCGGCGGCCTGCAGATGTTCGACGTGCCTCAGGTCCTCACCAACGGCAAGGGCATGCCCGACCGCACCTCCATGACGCTGGTCATGTACCTCAACAATTACCTCGGCGGCAGCAAGAACTACGGCATGTCCGGCGCGATCTCCGTGATCATCTTCATCATCACCGGTGTGCTGAGCCTGCTGGTCTACCGCACGCTGAACAAAAAGGACTAAGGAGGAACGACCATGAACGCCAAAACACCGAAAGAGGCCCGCAGGGCCGTCATGCAGCTGACGCTGCTGAGGATCCTCGTCTATGCCATCCTGGTTTTCCTGTCGATCCTTTGCCTGTTCTCCTTTTACATGCTGTTCATCAACGCCTCCCGCTCCAATGGCCAGCTCCAGGCGGGCTTCACGCTCATCCCCGGCGGGCACATGCTGGAAAACTTCAAAAACGCCTGGACAGACAGCTCCATCAACATCCCCCGCGGCCTTTTGAACAGCTTTATCATCGCAAGTCTCACCGCTGTTCTGACCACCTACTTCTCCGCCCTCACCGCCTACGGCTTCCAGGCCTATGACTTCAAGGGCAAGAAATTCCTGTTTGCCTTCATCATGGCCATCATGGTCATCCCCACCCAGGTGTCGGCCTCCGGCTTTGTGCAGCTTTGCTACAAGTTCGGCCTCACGAACAACTATCTGGTCCTGATCCTGCCCGGCATCGCGGCCCCGATTGTGTTCTTCTACATCAAGCAGTACATGGAGTCGAACCTCCCCATGGAGATCGTGGACGCGGCCCGCGTGGACGGCTGCGGCGAGTTCCGCACCTTCAACACCATCATCCTCCCCATGCTCAAGCCGGCACTGGCTGTGCAGCTCATCTTCTCCTTCGTCCAGTCCTGGAACAACTACTTCCTGCCCTCCCTGCTGCTGACCAAGGCGGAGAAGAAGACGGTGCCTATCATGATCGCCCAGCTTCGTTCCGCGGACTACTCCAAGTTCGATATGGGCAAGGTGTACATGTTCATTTTGCTTGCCATCCTGCCGGTCCTGATCGTGTACATCATCCTCTCCAAGTCCATCATCAAGGGCGTCACCGCCGGCTCCGTGAAGGGATAAGAAAACAATACATACAAAAAACGGCTCTCCGCAGGGAGGGCCGTTTTTGGAAAGGAAACAACAATGCTGAAGGAACTCGGATTCAAAAAGGGCGTCAACCTCGGCGGCTGGTTTTCCCAGTGCGATTACTCGGAGGAACGCCTGAACAATTTCATCACCGAGGCGGATTTCAAGCAGATCGCCGCCCTGGGCTTTGACCATGTGCGCATCCCCATCGACTATAACGTCATCCAGAACCCCGACGGCACCATGCGTCCGGACGGCCTCGGGCGCATCGACGCGGCGCTTGCGCTCTGCATGAAATACGGCCTTAAAGCAGTGCTTGACCTGCACAAAACGCAGGGATACTCCTTCGACGCGGGCGAAAAGGAGGCGGGTTTTTTCGAGAGCGAAAGCTATCAGGAGCACTTCTATTGGATCTGGGAGACGCTGGCAGAATGGTTCGCCGGTATGTCTGACCGAGTAGCCTTCGAGCTTCTCAATGAAGTCACCGAGGCGCGCTTTCTCCCCGCATGGAAACGTATCTCCCGTGAGTGCGTGCGTCGGATCCGCCGTTTTGCGCCGGACACGATCATCCTGCTGGGCAGCTACAACTGGAACAGCGCCAGAACCGTTCCCGAGCTGGAAGCACCCTATGACGACAAAATGGTCTACAACTTCCACTTCTATGAGCCCCACGCCTTTACCCACCAGGGTGCCTACTGGATGCCGGAGCTCCGGGACACGCGCATGGCCTATGCCGACTGCGGCGCAAGCGAGCAATGGTTTGAGGACTTCCTTGCCCCCGCCATCGAGAAGGCCAAGAAGGAGAACTGTGAGCTCTACTGCGGTGAGTTCGGCGTGATCGACATTGTCCCGCCGGAGGAGGCGGTCAAGTGGTTTAAGGACCTGCACAAGGTCTTCGAACGCCATGGCATCGCCCATGCCATGTGGAGCTGGAAGCAGATGGACTTCGGCCTGATCGATGAGCGTATGGACGGGGTACGTGACGAATTGCTGAAGCTGCTGTAAATAAGAAGGACGCGCATGAAAACGCGTCCTTCTTATTTATCCTGTGCTTTTCAGTTCCGTCAGCCAATCGTCGTCCGTCGGCATGGCGAAGGGAGCGGGCGTCTCAGCAGGCTTAGCGCCGGGAGAATCCGTGATCCATTCCTCGGGCGCTGGCAGTATATCTTCTTCCTCCGATTCTTCCGCGAGTTCTTCGGCATAAAGCTCTTCCTCTTCGGCCTCGGGCTCTGTGTGCCTGCCGAGGGAGAAGTAAGAAATTCCCTGGATGGTCGTCGTGCAGCAGACTTCACCGCCGCGCAGATATACCAGGTCAAGCTGCCCTTCGCTCACGGGCCGGGCACTGGGATTCAAGCAGTCATTGATCATCTGCAGCCAGTTGTAGAGATCGAGGAAGGTATAGCTAAGATCGTGTACATAGGACGGGGTGTTGGGTGCGGTGTAGAAGCGGATGTCCTCACTCCGGCAGCGAAGAAACTGACGTGCAAACCACGCCATATTCGAAGCGGTCATGTTGGTATCCATGTTCTCAGCCAGGATCGACGCTACCTGCGGAATGTTCGGGATGCTGCCGAGCTGCAGAAACTGATCCGCCGCCGCCTTGAGAAAGTCGTGCTGCACCTCGATGCGGTCGAGGTCGCCGTTGACGTAGCCGCTGCGGAAGCGGCACAGCCACATGGCCTGCTCACCGTTCAGGAGCTGATACCCCGGCTCAAGGTCAATGACCGGGCCGTCCTCATAGTACATGCGCTGGGGCACATCGTACCAGATGCCGCCCAGTGCATCCACCGCCTGCTCAAAGGCCTCGAGACTGATGACGGCATAGCAGTCCACATCAAAACCGATGAGCTTTTTTATATGCCGCTTCAGGGCTTCGCTGCCGTCGGCACCGCTGTAGACCGCCGTCCAGTACACGCTGTTGAGCTTGCGGATGGGGGTGTCCACATTGATAAGCGTGTCGCGCGGAATGCTGACGAAGTTCGCCGTGTGACGCACGGTGTCGAGCCTGCCGACCATGATGGTATCGGTGTTGCCGGTGCCGTCATCGCTGCCCGCAAGCAGTATGGTATACACGCCGTCCTGCCGCTCGGTCTCAAAAGCCGTGCCGCGATCCGGCGTCGGCGTGGGCGCTGCGGTGGGGGAGGACACGGTCTCGGATGAGGGCTGGGGCTGATTGATCTCTGTCAGCACCGGATTTCCCCCCGCGGTCTCAGGCGGCGCCTCCCAGAGAAAATACGCGCCCAGCGTCGCCGCAATCACCGCCGTCGCGCTGCCGCCAATGATCGTGATCCGCCGCAGCCATTTCTTCTTATCCATACTCCAGCCCCTTTCCGCGCGTTTGTGTTCACTCGGGAGTATTGCCTTTTTTCAGGCCGGTCATACATGCCAGATAAAAAACTTCAAAAAATTCACAAAAGCCTCTTCCTTCTTCCGGCCCGTTCCGGTCGATTTTACTGAAATGAAAGAGGGTCCATAAAACGCCGTTGACTTTAGCGCCAAAAAGTGCTAAAGTACAGCCATCACCAAGAAGGAGACACGGTCATGTCCAGGTTTCGTTATGCATACCGTTATTATTCCTATTATCGGATTCGGTAATAGCGGTTTGTGCTGCAAGGAAACGTTTGGTCAGGCTTTTATAACCGACAACGCGCCGCACAGACTGCTGTCTGAGCGGCGCATTTGCGTCTCCGAGGCAAACACCCGAAATCAAAAATAACAATAAAGGAGATCACGAACATGAAAAAGCTTCTCACTCTCGTTCTCGCGCTGACCATGGTATTCGCGCTGGCTGCACCTGCCGCTTTTGCCGATGATTCCTACACCGTTGGCATCTGCCAGCTCGTCCAGCACCCCGCCCTCGACGCTGCCACCCAGGGCTTCAAGGACGCTCTGACCAAGGCTCTTGGCGACAAGGTCACTTTTGTTGAGCAGAACGCCTCCGGCGACTCTGCCACCTGCGCCGTCATCTGCAATCAGTTTGTCTCCGACGATGTGAACCTGATCCTTGCCAACGCCACTCCCGCGCTGCTGGCCGCCCAGGCTGCCACCAACAAGATCCCCGTGCTCGGCACCTCCGTCACCGACTACGCCTCCGCTCTTGACATTGATGACTGGAAGGGCAGCACCGGCACCAACATCTCCGGCACTTCCGACGGTGTCCCCGCCGCCGAGCTTGCTGGCGTCCTGCATGAGCTCTTCCCCGATGTCAAAAATGTCGGCCTGCTCTACTGCTCCGGCGAGCCCAACTCAAAGTTCCAGGCCGATGAGATCCGTCCTGTCCTGGAGGGTATGGGTTACAAGGTCACTGATTTCACCTTCGCTGACTCCAACGATGTCTCCGCCGTCACCAACAACGCCTGCGACGACTGCGACGTTCTCTACATCCCCACCGACAACACCGCCGCCTCCAACGCGGAGCTCATCAACAATGTTGCCCTGTCCAAGAAGATCCCCATCGTCTGCGGTGAGGAGAACCTCTGCGCCGGCTGCGGCGTAGCGACCTTGTCCATCTCCTACTACGACCTCGGTACTGTCACCGGTGAGATGGCCGCAAAGATCCTCTCGGAGGGCGCCGATGTCTCCGCCATGGAGATCGAATACGCTCCCTTCGCCAAGAAGTTCAACAAGACCAACTGCGACATTCTCGGCATCACCGTTCCCGAAGCCTACGAGGCCATTGCAGCGTAATTTCTGAGCAAAGCCATCCGATAGCAAACTGTTTGCAATCGACAAAAAGCCCCGGCGGGTTTTCCCCGCCGGGGCATCATCCGAGGTGTATTCTGTGACAATAACAAGCTATTTCGCGTCTCTGAACGTCTTAAAACTTTTTCGCAACATGCCGGGCGGCATCTCCCAGGGCATCATCTGGGGCATTATGGCCCTGGGCATCTACATCACGTTCCGCCTGCTGGACGTGGCCGACCTGACGGTGGACGGCTCCTTTACCACCGGCGGCGCTGTGACGGTCATGCTGATCCTCGCGGGCTGGCCCGCATGGGCGGCGCTGCTGATGGCCATGCTGGCGGGACTCCTGGCGGGCTTCGTGACCGGTGTACTGCACACCAAGCTCGGCATCCCCGCAATCCTCGCCGGCATCCTGACACAGTTCTCCCTCTACTCTATCAATCTGCATATTATGGGCATGGCGGCCAACAAGGCCGTCAGCGTGGATAAATATCACCTGCTGCTCTCGTCGCGCAACATCCCCGCCGCCATTCTGACCGGTCTTGTTATCTCCGTGGCACTGATCTCCGTGATGTACTGGTACTTCGGCACCGAGCAGGGTTCCTCTATCCGTGCCACCGGCAACAACCCCGCTATGAGCCGTGCCCTCGGCATCAACATCGACAACATGAAGGTACTGGGCCTGTCGCTCTCCAACGGCATCGTCGCCCTCTCCGGCGGCCTGCTTGCGCAGTATCAGGGCTTTGCGGACATCAACATGGGCCGCGGCGCCATCGTCATCGGCCTTGCCGCTGTCATCATCGGCGAGGTGGTGGGCGGCGCGATCCTCGGCAAGCACCTCAATTTCTACGGCACGCTGAGCTTCACCGTGGTTGGCGGTATCGTGTACTATCTGGTTATCGTCGTCGTCCTGTGGCTTAAGCTTAACTCCAACGACCTCAAGCTCTTCACTGCGATCGTCGTGGCGCTGTTCCTTGCCGTGCCTTACCTGCGGGGCCAGAAGAAGAGTTCCTTTGCAAAGCTCAAGAGGAAGGGGGTCTGAACCGATGCTGGATCTGCAGAATATCTCCAAAACCTTTAATCCCGGCACCATTAACGAGAAGAAGGCCCTCAACGGTCTGAGCCTGCATCTCAAGCCTGGCGACTTCGTTACCGTCATCGGCGGCAACGGCGCAGGCAAGTCCACCATGCTCAACGCGGTCGCGGGCGTCTGGCCTGTGGACGAGGGACGCATCATCCTTGATGGGGAGGACATCACCGCACTGCCCGAGCATAAGCGTGCCCACCTCATCGGCCGCGTCTTTCAGGACCCCATGATGGGCACCGCGCCCAATATGCAGCTCGAGGAAAACCTGGCCCTGGCTGCGCGCCGCGGACAGAAGCGCGGACTTCGCTGGGGCGTTACCAATGCCGAGCGCGAGGAGTACCACGAGCGCCTGAAGATCTTGGGTCTGGGCCTTGAGGACCGCATGACCTCCAAGGTCGGCCTGCTCTCCGGCGGCCAGCGCCAGGCGGTCACGCTTCTGATGGCCGTGCTGCGTGAGCCGAAGCTCCTGCTGCTCGACGAGCATACCGCCGCCCTTGACCCCGGCACGGCTGCCAAGGTGCTGGAGCTTTCGGATCAGATCGTGCAGGATCACAAGCTCACGACCCTGATGATCACCCACAACATGAAGGACGCAATCCGTCACGGCAACCGCCTCATCATGATGAACGAGGGCCACATCATCCTCGACATCGAGGGTGAAGAGAAGAAAAAGCTCACCAAACAGCAACTCATCGACCTATTTGCCCAGAAGGGTGGCAGCATCGACTCCGACGAGGCGCTGCTCACGAAGTAAAAAGCGTGCGAGACCGCCTGTGCGGTCTCGCAGTTTTTTATTCGCATGTGATCTCGGCGCCCGCGTCCTCAAAGACCTGGGCCATGATCTCGGCATAACCCCGGCAGGGCGCGTCCTCCGCCGGGAGCAGGATTTTGAAGCTGCGCCCGAGGTGGGGGAGCCCTGTGAGAATGTCATACAGCGCATCCAGGTTCCGGCCGTAATCCTTTTCCCAGAGCATGCGGGATGCAAGAACATCATAAAGCTCTCCGCGTTCCCGGCAGGCAGAAAAATCCAGAGTCAGCTCAGGGATCAGCGCGTTCAGAAGGCCAAGACAGCCCTCGTAGATGTCGTCCCAGGCGGTGTCAAAATCGCGGGTATACCAGGGATCGTCGATGATGGCCTCCGGGCGTCCCGCGTACTCGGTCAGCAGATGGAGCTTGCCGTCGGGATCACCGCCAAAGCAGCGCTCCATGTTGCGGATATTGGCCCTGTCAAAGCCAATCAACAGGTCCCAATTATCGTAATCTTCTTTTCGGATACGCCGCGCAGTCTTGCCCGAGCAGTCAATCCCGTGGGCGTTGAGCTTGCGGCGGGCAGGCGGATAAACGGGGTTGCCCAGTTCCTCCGAACTCGTGGCGGCGGAAGCAATTTCAAAATCTGCGTCCATCCCCGCGCGGGAAACCATATCCTTCAAAATAAACTCGCCCATCGGACTGCGGCAAATATTGCCGTGGCACACAAAAAGTATCTTAGTCAAATGCGATCAGCCTCCTGAAAAGCCGGTTTCTGCCCCGTTTTGCCGCGATTTGCCAAGCGCATCTTTGCCCTAAAATCGGGGTCACAATGTCATGACTCAGCCAAAATGCGGTAAAATGAGACCGTCAATGGTAGTCAAATGGTAGTAAAAATCGGGGTGGTCTACTACCGTCGGGTGAAGGAAATAAAACGAAGCATGCTGATTATTTCTCAATACTGACCAGCGGAATCTGCTTCAGATCCCAACTGCCGTCACGATGAATTGTGATAAGCTCGCCGCCGCGCTGGGCGGTATCCTTCTCGATGCCCGGCATCGCCAGATAATCGATGCTCATGCCATAGGTCAGCCGGACACCCTCATATTCCAGTGACATGTTGTTGTAGTGGTCGTGGCCGCAGAACATGGCTTCGCAGCCTAAATCCCGCGCCCGGTCAAACAGCCTGCTCGGATACTCGGAACAGCAAACTTTGTTGATCATCTTCTCCCCGTTCTCTCCAAAAAACCAGGTGACCTCGCTGCTTCCCGCTTCGTACAGCTCAAAGGCGGTACGGTATTGCTGCAGAGGAATATGGAAGAATATCATGGATGGAACAGGTTGTCCGGCCTCGGCGTTCATACGCTCAACTTCACGGGCATACCAGTCTACTTGATCGTCGTGGATAAAGTCGTAGACGTTTATCCCCTCACCGGTATAAGCATTGGAGTCAATGAGAAACAACCCGGTATTCAGACCGCCGTCAGTATTGCGCAGTTCAATGAGCTGGTTGTTCCGGCCGGTGACCTCCGGCTGGGTATACGGATAAAGCAGAGTCCCGGAGGTCTTATAGGAAAGTGACATGAAGACATTGTTCAACTCTTCTTTATTCATTGAGGCAAGACTTTCTGTGTCATGATTGCCGTAGGTGAAAGCCCAGGGAATACCGAGATTTCGCATAAAAGCGGCAAACTGATACACAGGCGCAGAATTGTTGAAGGACATGGACATGATGCCCAGCGGGAAACAAAGGTCACCCGTGACGATCACCAGATCGGGGTGGGCATTCTCAATCAGCTTGTAACAGGCGGCCAGCGCCTTGTGGTCTTGCCGATAGGAGAAGAGACTGCCTCCCAGGTGTATGTCGGTAAGGTGAAGGATCTTGAAATCGTCCTGCTCCGATGTAATGGTATAGACGCCGGTTTCATCATTATAGTCAATTCGGTCAGTGCCGTGTTCCACGACTGGCAAAGAATTGATATAGGGCTGCGTATAAAAGGTATCGCGGCTCATATAGGCAAAGCCGCCGACAAGAATCAGCAGTGCGAGGATCAGCGCAGCGCGGGGCTTGTTGAATACCACATTTCGGAATGTCACGTGTTTGCGCAGCGTCAAATCGTAAAGCAGAATCAGCAACGCAAACAGGATACCTGCGAATAGATAGGCATTGGCCGGATAAAAGATATATTCGCGCAACAGAATCACAACGGCTGTAACGGCTGCCCAATACAGAACTGAAAAGATGGTGATGCTGTTGGCATGGCAAAGAAACCGCTTATGCTCAGGCCGGCCAATGCGTTTCTGAAACATCCGCACCATCAAAGTGTTCTTCACCAGCAGGAACAACGGGATTTGAATCAAGATGATGTTGGAAAAGATGTTCTCGAAGAGTTCTGCCGGCTTGGAATTACCAAAGATATAAAAGCTCAGTTCAGAGCCAAAATAAACTGACAGCGCACCAAAGAACAGGGCAATCGAATTTAACAGACGTTTTGCGTGGATATCGGAGCTGTTTCTCAGGAAGTAAAAGGTATCCACATTGATCCGCTCGCCGCTGTGCTGCTTTTCGATACGCAAAAACTTTCTTAAAACCAGAACTGCCCAGAGAAAAAGCAATACGCCAAAACCAAGAGTAAAGAAAAATTCCGGATTCCATGAGAAAGCATTAAAAATTGTCCAAAGCAGTTCTGCAAGAAGCAACGCAGAGAAAAGAGCAACCATGTATACTCTCCAGCGCTGCTGACGCAGTTCTTTCTTCATAGCTGCCCTGTCTCGCAGAGCTTCTGTGCTGAGCCAGAGTGCGGCGTCCTCCGGCGTATATCCGCCGATAGCCGCCAGTTTTTCATAACTGCCATACTTTTCGGCGAGTTCATCCGGAGCTGCATCAGGGGCTTTATTCTGCAATGCCCGTTCTATTTTGCCGCGTGCCTCTGTAGCTTCTTCACTGTATGGGAGTCTGTCAAAAAACAGCGCGATCCATTGTTCAATCAGATTCATGTATCTTCTCCGTTTATACAGAACTGGTCAGATGTTTCTGAACAGCAGCGGCAGCAGAGGGTGTTACTAAACATTCTTTTTGCCATGTAAACTCTGCACATAACCGGATAGCAAACAAATATTGTTTGTAACATAGGCATGAAATGCCGCGATTTGCCAAGCGCATCTTTGCCCTAAAATCGGGGTCACAATGTCATGACTCAGCCAAAATGCGGCAAAATGAGACCGTCAATGGTAGTCAAATGGTAGTAAAAATCGGAGGGCCTTACTACCGTCGGGTGAAGGAGAAAGCAAGAGAGATAAACTGGAATTAGTCATACTAAGAAAAGAAATCTTACAAGCAACAATCCAAGAAAATTATTGAGACAATGAGGAATAAAACTGATGAGACAGTTTCCGGATCTTTGAAATGCAAATGCATAGAAGATGGCATCAACGAAGATCTCGAACAGGTCGAAAGCCACAATCACTGAATCGCCGGTCGCAATATGTCCCAGTGCAAAGAGAACTGCCGATCCCAGCAAGCAGATCACGTTTGGCAGGACTTTGCTGCCCTTACCAAGAAGGAACCCGCGGAACGCAATCTCTTCTCCCAGAACGGTAATCGTACTTGTCAATCCCCACGTCAGGAAGTTGCTGAAATTCATTTCCAGACTTGTTCTGCCAATCACATGTTTAATGTATTCCCTGTATAGTTCTTCAAAGAACAGCTTTCCACAAACTATCACCGCGATCGTGATGCCTACCGGCAATAACACCCACAGTAGTACCTGCGGTTTTTTAAGATCGTCCAGGAACGTCTTGAAGCGCAGTCCTGATTCGCTATCCGGAGTTTTTTCAACGGCTTCCACAACAAAAAATAAAGCGATTCCGACTATAAGCGCATAACCGGAAAACAACGAGCCTGGCAGGAATAATTTGACCACAATCAAGACCGTCATCACAACCGTTCCGATCAGTGTGATCAGAGCACCTTTGCTTTTTACCAGTTGTTTACTCATACCATTCCTCCAAAAATCCCGGCTTGCCTGGAACTCTCGTCACGCCCGAAAAATAAAGCAGTTTATTATACCGTATATCGGCGGATTTTTCCACTATAAAAATCGGTGCTCCGCAGTTTGCAGAGCGCCTTGCTGATTCATGCTGTTTTCAGATCGCCTTGAACAAAGTTCTGCGTGGGCTGTTCCTTCCCCACGAGCTTTTCCTGCTCCCTGCGGGTGGGTTTCCTCAAAGAGGGCATCATCAAAGCTGCAGGCTTCGGCGATGGCAATGGGATAGACCGAGTGCAGGCCGTGGGATCACGCCAAAGCCCATGATGAGCGGGATCCCCAGCCGGCTTCCTCTACGGCAATGTTCTGCAGCTCGTTGGCCTTGCGCGGATCCTGTCCCGTCATGCAGCCCACTTTTTCCGGATTGACGGCGGCACCGTCAGCGCGGGCGAGTTCAGTCAGGTGCTGCTCATCCAGGCCGATGCGGAAAATGGAATCGTTGTCATGCAGCTCCGTTTCCGGTACGATCTCCTCCGCTGCCCAAGGGGCTGATACCACGATCTCCAGCTTCGTCTCGGCGGTGAAGCCGGGGATATAGGGCGGCAGGGCATAGTTTGCCGTATAGCGAAGAAGCCGGACACAGTACTCACCGTTTTCCTGCGCAAGCTGCAAATGATACTGATGATTCATGGCCTGCACCACAGCGATTCCGGCGCTCTCTTTTCCCGCCGGTGCAAAAGCCTGCGGATTCAACAGCGCCAGCTGTTTTGGGAGGGTGTTCCGGGAGGACACCGGCTGCACGCCGCAGGAATACCGCTTAGGGATCAGCGGCCACAACTGATTCCGCCCATACCGGAAATGCGTGTATTTTTCCCGCTATGAAAATCGCCGCGGGCAGGCGGCAGATACAGCCAATATTTGAGAATTCTGTTGACGGAAACGGGGCAGCTTTGGTATCATAAAAAAGAAATTAAAACCAGTATAACAGGCGGTTCACAGGAAAAGAAGTGAGCTTTGCCCGGACTCTGCAGCACTTTCCCGTGAGCGGCAAGAAGGAGGAAAGTTATGCTTCGTTTTTCCGGGGACGAACAAAATTGGAATTTGTACTTAGACGATGTCCTTTTCCTTCGGCACACACCGCAGCAACCGTTCGCCGTGATGATCCGCACAGAGAAGCAGTATACGGCCAAGAGGGGAACCGTTACGACCACGGAGGCGGAAACGCAGCGCGTTGAGCTCACGCGGCTTCAACAGACCGGTGACAACAGGTTCTGCTTTTCCGGCGGCGGTCATCAGCTCACACTCTGTGCGCAAGAGCACGGCGGCGGTGTGTCGCTGCAGATGGAAGGGGAGCGCGGCTGGACCTATCAGTTCCGCTTGCCTGCCGCAGAGGGCGAGGCTGTCTTTGGCGGCGGCGAGCAGTACCGGCAGGTAAACCTGCGCGGACAGCGGATCGTCAACTTCGTGTCCGAGCACATCAAAGCCTCCACCATTCTGGAAAAGGCCATACTCCCGCGCTCCCGTTACCGGGAGAAAAATCACAGCGAGATCGGGAGCTACTCGCCTATGCCCGTGTTTGTCACAGATACCGGCAGACTGATCCTGTTTGAGACCGGGGCCGACGGCGTATCGGACTTTTCCGGAGACGGCTATGTTTTTCGCTTTGATGCCTGCCCGGAGCGCCTGGTTTTCCTGAAAGGGGACAGTTTTGAGAGCCTGGGACGGCTGCTGGCCAAACAGATCCCCAACCGGCAGTATATCCCGGACTGGTGTTATGAGGGCATGATCCTGGGCATCCAGGGGGGCACACAGGCAATCCTGGACAAGACTTTTGCCATGCTCGACGCCGGGGCAAAAGTCTGCGGCGTGTGGAGCCAGGACTGGTCCGGCGAGCTGCGCACCGTGATGGGCAAACAGGTCTGGTGGAACTGGGAAGTGGATGAGAAGCTCTACCCGGATTTGAAGCAGGCCATTCAAAAGCTGCGAGAGCGGGGCGTGCGCTTTTTAGCCTATATCAACCCCTATCTGGTGAAGGGGAGCAGGCTTTATGAGCTCTGCGCTAAAAAGGGGTATCTGATCACCCATACCGACGGGAGTATCTATCACATCAAATCCACCACCTTCGACGCCGGCATGCTGGACCTGACCCATCCGGAGGCGGTGCGCTTTATCAAAGAGGAACTGATCAAGCACAACATGCTGGACCTTGGAGTATCCGGCTGGATGGCAGATTTCGGGGAGTATCTCCCGGTAGACTGTGTGCTCCATGACGGGGACCCGGCTGAGCTCCATAACCGCTGGCCCGTTCTCTGGGCCAAAGTGAACCGGGAGGCCATCGAGGAATACGGGGCGGAGGATGCCATGTTCTTCACGCGTTCCGGCTATCTCAGCATCCAGAGCTATGCGCCCGTCATGTGGAACGGCGACCAGCACACGGACTATACACGGGACTACGGCATGCCCTGCGTCATGCCGGCAAGCTTTTCACTGGGCTTTTCCGGCGCACCCATGGTACACAGCGATATCGGCGGCTTCTTCTCCTTCGGCAAGATGAAGCGGGATGACGAGCTGTTTATCCGCTGGATGGAGATGGATGCTTTCTCCCTGCTGATGCGCAGCCATGAATCCATCCGCCCCTGGGCGAACAGCCAGTTCGACGCGCCGGGCGTGAAGCAGTATACAGTAGAACTGACAAATATCCACGCGTCCCTCAAGCCTTATATTGCCCACTGTGCCTCCATGGCAGGGGAGGGTGTGGCCGCCATGCGCCCGGACTTTTGGGAGGCGGCGGACTACGCCAAAAGCCGCGACCCCTATGCGTATTTTCTGGGTGAGGACCTGTTCGTCTGCCCGGTCGTAGAGAGAAAAAGACGCCTCCGGCGCGTTTTTCTCCCGGCAGGGGAGTGGGTCCACTTCTGGACGGGCAGAGTGTATGCCGGGGATGCCTCCTATCTCGTCCCCGCCCCGCTTGGCAGGCTGCCAGTGTTTTACCGCAAGGGCAGCGTTTATGAGTCTCTTTTCCGCCAGACGGCGGCAAATTATAGTCTGGAAGGGTGAATCGTATGGAAACATCTTATATCTCCCGCACAAGCGGCATCGGCGCGAAGGACAAAATCGGCTATGCCATGGGCGACTTTGCCTCGGTGCTGGTTTTCGGACTGGTGCAGAGCGTTCTGCAGAAGTACTATACCGACGTGCTGGGCATCAGTGTCGTCAGCATCATGGTGATGTTCATCGTGGCGCGCATCTGGGACGCCATCAACGATCCCCTGTGGGGCCGCATCATCGACGGTGCGCGGGTCTGGCCGGACGGACGCTACCGTCACTGGCTGAAGGTCTTCGCCGTACCTGTAGCGCTTTCGGCGATTTTGATGTTTGTCAAGATCCCGGGGCTGAGCGAGAAGGGCTACCTGACCTACGCCTATGTGACGTACATTCTGTTCGGCATGCTCTACACCTGCATCAACATCCCCTACGGTTCGCTGGCACAGGTCATTACCTCCGATGAAAAAGAGCGCACCTCCCTGTCGGTCTTCCGCTCCATCGGCTCCACTTTCGGTGCCATGCCCGCCATGCTCCTCATCAGCCTCTGCTATATAAAGCTCGCGGACGGGCGCTCCGTCATGTCCTATCAGAAGATCCTCACCGGCGTCATCATCATTTCGGCGCTGAGCGTGCTGGGTTTCCTGCTGACCTACAGCTGGTCCCGCGAGCGTGTGGAGACGCGGCCCAGCCCCAAGGCCAAGGGTGAGACGGCCAGAGTGGTGAAGATCCTGCTGCGCAGCCGCCCCTTTATGGCAGTATGTGTCGCCAGCATGCTGTTCCTGGCCGCCCAGATGTTCGGCCAGAGCTACTATACCTATCTGTTCAACTATTACTTCAACGCGCCGGGCCTGTCCATGATGCCCACAGTCTGCCAGTATCTGCCGGTGGCGGTCATCATGTTTTTTGCCGCCAGGATGGGCAACCGCTTCGGCCGCCGGGATGTCTGTGCCTATGGCATGCTGCTGGCGGGCGCGTTCAACCTGATCCTGTTCGTAATGGGCACCAAGAACGTGTGGCTGTATCTGCTGGTTTGCCTGATGTCCGGTATCGGCGGCGCGTTCATGTTCCTGCTGGTCTGGGCGCTGGCAAACGACGCCATTGACTACAACGAGGTCACCTACGGCATCCACGACGAGGCCACCAGCTACTCCGCCTATTCCTTCATGCGCAAGCTGGGCCAGACGGTGGCTGCGGTGCTGGTAAACATGGCGCTGCTGCGCATCGGCTATACCGACAATGTGCTCAACGCCGACAATATCACGGACGCCACCCTGAGCCGCATGTACGCCGACTCTGTGCTGATCCCGGCGGTGCTGTATCTGCTGGTGTTCGTGCTGCTGCGTTTCGTCTATCCCCTGAGCAAGCAGAGGATCGCCGAGCTTCAGATCAAGAAAGAAGAAACTCTGCGCAAGCTCCACGAGCAGCGGAGCTGAATACAGCAAAAAGAGCGGGCAGCCGACAGGCTGCCCGTTTTTTGTGCTTGTTGTAAAATGAATTAACCCTTGACGGCACCGCTGGTCATGCCGCTGATGATCTGCTCCTGGAAAAGGATGTAGCCCAGAATGGAGGGCACGATGGAGATGACAATGGCGGCGTACATGGAAACATAGTCCGTGGAGAACTGGTTGGTGAAATAGCGGATACCTACCTGGATGGTGCGCAGCTTCTCGGAGGAGACAATGAGGTTTGCAAACACGAACTCGTTCCAGCAGGTAAGAAACTCGAAGGTCGCAGCAGTGACGATACCGGTGCGGCTGAGCGGGAGAATGACATAGAAGAAACGCCCGAAGAAGCCGCAGCCGTCGATATAGGCTGCCTCCTCAAGATCGAGGGGGATGGAGTCCATCAGACCGCGGATGAGGAAGGTGGACATGGGAATGCCGATTGCGCAGTAGAGCAGGATCATGCCGCCATAGGTATTGTAGAGCCCCAGCTTGTTGATGATGACGAAGTAAGGCACCATCAGCGCGTTGAGGGGCACCAGGATGCCGGCGGTGAAGAGAGTGTAGATCGATTCGCGGCCTTTGAAGCGAAAGCGCGAGATGCAGTAGGCGCTCATGCTGGCGACGATGACATTGAAGATCGTGGCGACAAGGCCGACGAAGACGGAGTTTAGGAGCATGCGGCCGAGGCCCGCCACCGACAGGGCATTGACGTAGTTCTGCCACTGGGGCACTTTAGGCAGAGAGAAGGGCGAAAGGGCAAGAAACTCAAAGTTTGTCTTCAGCGACGAGATGACCAGCCACACGAGCGGGAACAGGGTATACAGCGCGAAGAAAATGATGAGGATCCAGCGCAGGACGGCGAGGACGATTTCCTTGGGCGACATCTTATGATGCACGCGGCTCTCGGTCATTTCATTGCCCTCCTTCTCTTGCGTGCGGCGGCGGCCTCTTCGTTGCGCCCGGTAAAGATAGCGCGGATGCAGACAATGAAGATGACGCCCACGAGGATCAGGATCACGGCCGAGGCGCTGGCTCTGCCGTAGTTGGAGTCCTGCATTTTCTTGTACATGTACAGCACCATGGTGTTGGTCTTGTTGGCGGGGCCGCCGTTCGTGAGCATGTAGACCTGCTCGAACTGACGCAGGCCCAGCACGCTTGCCAGTGTCACACAGGTGAGCAGCGAGGTTTTCTTAATGAGCGGGATCGTGATATAGATCGCCTGCTGAAAGTCGCTTGCCCCGTCGATGGTGGCAGCCTCGTAATAGGCAGTGTCGATGGTGGTGATATCGGCCATCATGATGACCATGTAGTAGCCGACATAAAAGACCCAGTAGATGAGTACCGCCGGGAAAGCAGTCTCCACGGTGCCAAGCCAGTCCCGCGCCACATGGCCGAGGCCGATGGCTCGCAGTATGCCGTTGAGAAGGCCGGTATCCGCGCTGTAAATGGCGCGCCACAGCGTGGCCAGCGCGATGCCGGAGATGACCTGCGGGAAGAAATAGACGGTGCGGAAGAATTTCCAGCCCTTCGGCTTGCGGGAGAGGATGATCGCCATGAGCATGGCAAGCGGCACCTGAATAAAGCCCGCTACCAGCGCCCAGACAATGTTGTTTCTGACAGAGCGGATGAACACCTTGTCATGGAAGAGCTTTTCAAAGTTCTGGAACCAGACGACGGTGGGCGCCGAAATGCCGTTCCATTTGAGCATGCTGACCACGACCACATAGATGACCGGGATCACAAAAAACGTCAGCATAATGACCAGCGCGGGGGACAGAAACGCGGCCAGCGGCCCTCTGTCGGAGCGTGTCGGTTTCAATTTGTCACCTCCTTGGGGATTAAGGAATAGGGTGCGGTGATTACCGCACCCTATGACTGATGCCTGAATGATGGATTATTCGTCGATCGCGGATTTGAGCATGTCCACAAAGCCCTCTGCATCGACCTCATCCAGAACCAGAGAGGAGACGGCAGCCGGGAACTCGGTAGAGAAAGCGGTCGGGAATGCGCCGTTGACGTGCAGGATGGTGTAAGCGGCGTTATTGGCAACCTCGGTCACCTTCTGGGAGATGACGCTGGTGTCGGGGGACGGGGTGTACTTGACAAAGAACATGGCGCCGGAGCTCAGAGCCAGCTCGCTGACATGGTCGGGATCGGTGATGTACTGGAGGAACTTGACCACGGCGGCCTCCTTGGCGGGGTCATCCTGCTTGGCAGCGGCGAGGAAGCCCTGGACGGTGGTGACAAGGCCGTTTTCACCCAGGCCGCCCTCAAAGGAGGGATTCACGGCGACTTCGCAGTCGTCAGCCAGCAGCACGCCGTCAACGGCGTTATCTTCTTTGTAGAGGTTGGCAATCCACCAGGGACCGTTGAGGTAGACAACGGTGTCGCGGCTGAGGAAGTGGCCGTTGACATCGCCGGCGGTGGCGGAGACAGCACCGTCAAAGGTGTAGGAATACATCTCCTTGAGAGCCTCGGCAGCCTTGACGAAGGCGGGGTTATCCAGACCGTCGGCATAGACGTCCTTGCCGCCGATGGCCTCAACCAGCAGGGAGTACCACAGCATGGAGGACCAGGCGTTGTCGCCGGCCATCTGGCCCATGGCGTTCAGGCCTGCGGCCTTGGCGTCCTTGCAGAACTGGAAGAACTCCTCATAGGTGGCGGGGAAATGATCCCAGCCGCACTGGGCAAGGAGCTTGGTGTTGTAGATGGGAGTGAAGACAGCGCTCTCGAAGGGGAGAATGGAGACCTTGCCGTCCACGCTCCAGGCGTCGAACGCACCGTCGGTGAAGTTGGCACCCCAGCCGTCATTGAGGTAGGGGGTCAGGTCCATGAACTTGCCGGACTCGGCGTAAGCCTTGATGTCGAAAGTGGTGTCAAGGATGCAGATGTCGGGCGCGGAGCCGGTGGTGATGGTGGTGCGGATCTTGTCGCGGTAGGCCTGATAATCGGTCTGCTCCTCGACGACGACCTTGATGGAGCCGGCGTTCTCGGCATTGAAGTCTTCAACAAGCTTGGCCATGTAGGCGGCCTTGGAGTCGGTGCCGACCCAGATGCTGGGGAAGTTGATCACGATTTCATCGTCGGCATAGGCGGGCATAGAGGCCGCCAGACCGAACACCATGACCAGAGTCAGAAGCAGGGCGATGGTTTTTTTCATGATGATTCTCCTTTTAATAATTTAATTAACGAAGTTAATCAATGAGCCACAAAAAAAGCCCACTGCAGCTACATTTTGATTATACGAACTTGGCTCCAATTTGTAAAGAGCTGGGGCGTGCACGTATCTGTAGATTTTCAGCTTCCGATTTTGTTAAACATGTACAAAGTGTGGAGAAAAAACTGCTTTTTTCTCCACACTTTTTGTCGTTTTTGATTATTCCCGCACGAGCCGGTCAAACAGATCCGCGTCGGCGCAGTCCGCGCGCCGGAAGACGGGCGGCTGTCCGATGGGCGCGGGGACCGTATGCTCTCCGCCCCCGTAGCGCGTACCGGTCCAGAGATGGATCCATTCGCCCTCCGGCAACCACACGCTGCGTGTATCGACACCGGGCTCTACCACCGGGGCAACCAGCAGATCCGGCCCCAGCAGATAGCTGTAAAGGCGATGGTCATAAGCCCGATCCTCTTCGGGCGCGTTCATAAAGAGCGGCCGCATGACCGGCAGGCCGCAGCGGGCATTTTCCTTTACGCACGTTTTCAGATACGGCAGCAGCGCGTCATGGATGCGCGTCAAACGCGCCGCGGCAGAGAGCAGGCGCTCGCTGTCATAGAGCTGGACATTGGAGTCCGGGCGGTTGCCCTCATGGGTGCGCATGACGGGGGTAAAGCAGGAGAATTCCAGCCAGCGCAGCATCAGCTCTTCGTCCCGGTGCAGATGGAAGAGGGTGGTGTAGCCGCCGGTGTCACAGGTATGCAGACCAAAGCCCGACATGCCGAGGCTGAGGGCCGCGGTGATGACCGAGGGCAGCCCGTCATCCTCCGACCAGTCCACATTCTGATCCCCCGCCCACGTGAGGGTGGAGTACTTCCCGCTCCCGGCGCCGCCCGCGCGCATAAAGAACACGCACTGACCGAGCTTCCCGGCCTCTTCGACCGCTTCCCGGTTGCAGCGGGCCCAGAGCACCGGCCAGGCGTTGTGCAGCACCCGGCCGCTGCCGCTGAAGCAGACCGCGTCCGCGGGCAGGTACTCGCCGAAATCCGCCATCCAGCCGCGAAAGCCCAGGTTGATGAGGTTGGTCTTGATGACGTTTTTGTACCATGTGAAGGCTTCCGGCATGGTCAGATCCACCACGCCGCAGTCGTACTCGCCGAAGTCGAAGAGATAATCGCCGCCCGCGGCGTTTTTTACAAAGTAACCCTTCTCGCGCGCCTCCTGAAACAGTACGCCGCCCTCGACCAGGTAGGGATTGATGTAGCCCATCCAGGCGGTATCCGGTTCGGAAGCGATCACTTTGTCAAGCCCGGGATAGAGCTCCCTGTTCCAGCGCCAGTCCCACTGGAGGCGCTTGCCGAAGGAGGTGATGCGCTTGCCCTCCCAGTCCTGGATCCAGACGGCGGAAATATCGACGCCGACGTCCCTGCAGCGCTTTTCGAGAGCCGTGGCGCGTTCCGTGCCTCCCTGAACGCCGAGCCACAGCCCCTTCATTGCCCAGTCCGGCAGAACGGGCTGACGGCCCAGCAGCCCCGTAAGCTTCTCGAGCAGGCCCGCGTAATCCCCGGCCGCACCGAAGACAAAGCGCGCCTTCCCGCTCCAGAGGGCAATTTCCGAATAATCCGCTTCCCGAAGGTCCAGCTCCGCGTATTCGGTATTCTCCAGGTGCGCAAAGAAAAGCCGGGAGGAGACAAGGGTCGGCTGGGGGAAAAAGGTGGTGTAGTAGTCGCCGCCGCTGCCGTCGAGGGCATCGGCGAGGCGGGTGATCTCGGTGAGCTTGTTGCGGCCCACGCCCTGCTCTCTGGTCCAGATGGGCCAGAGCCTGCCGCGCAGGTCAAGGGCGGAAAACTGTTCGCCCCCGCCGACCAGATGCTCGCCGGGCTCTGCATACAGCCGAAGCCAGAGGCGGTTGACCGTCGGATCGGGGCAGGTGATTTCAAGATACAGAAGGCCGTACCGTTCGGAAAGACGCAGCAGGGTATCTCCCTCCATGTCCGGATGTGCAAAGCGGAGCGTGCCCTCTTCCACGGAGACAAGGCGCGGGGCCAGCCGCTCGTCCACCCGGTCGCGGATATCGAAGTTGCCGCGGAACATGCGGATATCCTCCCGCCCGCGGCCGAGGAAGAGAGCGGGCGCGCTCTCACTGTGTCGCAGCAGAAGCTTCCCGTCAAGCAGGAGCTCGACCTGGTCCGTGCGGGGCGATTTTATTTCAAACATAGCGTTTCATTCTCCATTTATTCGTTGTACCATGCGTCTTTTCCCTCACCCTGGTCGAGCGTGTAGGCGCGAAAAACCGGTTCGATCTGCAAACTCATGAGAAGGGCGAAGGGCCCCGGAAGGATGGGCAGCAGATAGGGGATGAGCCAGGCGATGGTCACAAAGCCCAGCAGCTCCAGCGTCAGCAGAAGCGTGCGGCCGATATGCCGGAAGCAGAGATAGGCCACAAAGCGCAGGCTGCCGCCGAAGCTGTTTTCAAAGCGGGAGATGTAGGCAAACATCCACGGAAAGCTCAGCACCGCCGGAATCAGCAGGACGCCGCCGAGGGCAGACAACTGTCTGCCCCGCTCAAGGCCCATGTGCGAGTAGCCGTAGATGTCCAGCGCCGCGAGCGCCAGAAGACCCAGATACAGCAGCCACATGGGAAAGCTCTGCCGGAAATTGCGTTTCAGGCCCGTGAAAAAAACCTTCGCAAGTTCTCCCCGGTCATGGAGCACGTTTTTGACGATCGTGTAGTAAAGCGCCGTTGTGGACGGCCCCAGGGTCAGCACGGGCAGCGAGCACAGCAGCCACAGGATACCCACGAAGACAAGGTCGATGATAAAACCGATCGCCTGCCTCAGCTTCGACTCTTTCATCGCCGCTGCATGTTCTCAGTAACGGCAGACTTCGAAGCCGAACATCTCGGCCAGGACCTTCAGCGTCTCAGCGTGATGACCCTTCACGACGACGAAGTGCGGCTCGAAGCCGGAGCGGATGCTGTCCTCCACAATCTCGCGGCTCGGGCGGTCAGTCTTTACAACGATGGAGGTGCCGATAAACTGCTTGGGCTTGTCAAGCACGGAGCCCTCCGCAATGAAGAAGCGGAAGCTGCCGTCGGGCTTGCGGCCGATACGGAAGATGGTGGCCTCGGGGAAAGCCTCGCAGCCGAAGTCCATGGCGGGGCCGATCTTGCGGTTGGGGTGCACGCCCACAACAGCGCCGGTGTCCCTGCGGGCAAGACTGCAGGCTGCCATGCCGCAGTGCCAGTAGGTAATGCTGCTCTCGCTCTCGTCCAGGGCCACGGGGTCGCCGAAGAAGACGGGCTCATGGCTCAGCTGCATGCCGATCCACATGGACAGGGCCCCATAGGTGTCTGCCTCGCACGCGGCGGCGACGCCCATGTCATTGAGCATGCTCAGCACGGTGCAGACCGGGGTACCGAAGGAGGTGAAGAAGTCGGGCCAGCAGCGGGAGGCCAGCGCGCCAATGTGGTGGGTCTCCACGTAATCGGAGTAGGCCTTGAGCAGGCGGGCGTGGTCGAGACGGTTCTTGTCGGGAGTCTTGTCCAGACCACAGGTGCAGCTCTCGCTCTTTGCAAGATACGCGGCGCATTCCTCGTCGCTGTAGGCTTTCGCCATGTCGATGAGCTCGCGCGCCTCGATGCTCTCCAGCTCCACGCCGAAGGTGTTCATCAGCTCGCCGTCCAGCGCGCGGCCGAAGCCGAAACCCTGGGGGGTGTGGCCGATGGCGGACATGGTGAGGCTGCGCATGGCCTTTTTGACTTTTGCTGCTGCCACGGTGGCCTTGACGGCGGAGACAACAGATTCCTCCTCCGGGGCGCCGAAGCACCAGTTGAAGGCACGGCCGTTGAAGGCGGAGAGGGTGTTGGCGGCGGAGTAGGCGCCGGTGAGAGAGTTGAGGCGCAGACGGCCGCCGTCGATGACAGGCTCGCGCAGTGTCCAGAGCAGCACCGGGCAGTCAAAGCGGCGCAGCACTTCGGACATGTAAGCGGCATTGGCAAAGGTCAGATTCTGGAAGACGATCAGATCCGGGTTCTTCCCGTCGAGGAAGGCGCGCAGCTTGTCGAGTGTGAGCAGCATTTCCTCCGGGCAGGCAATCTCCGGGTCTACGCTGCGCAGCATGGCGCATGAGCGCTCAAACTGATCCTGTGCGGTTTCAAGATGATAGGTGGGGACACCCACCGGGATATAGACAGAACAGAATTCCATAACGATCCTCCTGCGAAATTATTTAACACTGTAAAACAGGATATTCCATTCTCCCTGTGCTGTCAAGGACTATTTTGGGTTTCAATGAAATGATTAAAGCTCAATTATCGTATTGACAAATACATGGAGCGGGGGTACACTGTGAATTGCTTAGAAGCTTTAACCAAATGACGCTTCGGCCTTAATATTGTCTGAAATAACGCAAGATTGATTGTGCAAGGAGGATACAGCGTTGAACTACGATCTGAAAGAAGTCTGCAAGGATATCCGCTGCGACACCGTGGCGTGCATCGGGCATCTCGGCGTCGGCCACATCGGCGGCTGCCTGTCTGTCGTCGAGGCACTGGCTGTCCTGTACTTTAAGGAAATGAACATTGATCCCAAGAATCCCCAGATGCCTGGCCGTGACCGTTTCATCTGCTCCAAGGGCCATGCCGGCCCCGCGGTCTATGCCACCCTCGCCAACCGCGGCTACTTCGACAAGAAGGAGCTGCTGACGCTCAATCAGGGCGGCACCAATCTGCCCTCTCACTGCGATATGAACCGCACCCCCGGTATCGACATGACCACCGGTTCTCTCGGCCAGGGCTTCAGCTGCGCCGTGGGCGTGGCACTGGGCTCCAAGCTCGAGAAGGACGGCGCCACCGTTTATACCCTGATCGGCGACGGCGAGAGCCAGGAAGGCCAGATCTGGGAAGCGGCCATGTTTGCCGCAGCCAAGAAGCTGGATAACCTCATCGCCTTCACCGACTACAACAAGCTGCAGATCGACGGCACCGTTGCCGAGGTCAACGACATCGCCCCCCTTGCCGAGAAGTGGGCGGCCTTCGGCTGGAACGTGATCGAAGTGGAAGACGGGAACGATGTCGAACAGGTGGAGACGGCTGTGGAGCACGCAAAGCTCGGCCGCGACAGCGGCAAGCCCACCATGATCATCCTCAACACGCTCAAGGGCTGCGGTGTTCAGTGGATCGTGGATCTCGGCGCCGGCAACCACAACTCCAATATCAATGAAGAGCAGGCCGCGGCTGCGATCCGCGAGATCAGAGGGGAGGACTAATCCATGGAAATGAGAGCTGTTTATGCCGCGTGCCTCGCGGAGATGATGGAGAAGGACAGACACGTCTGCATCGTGGATGCCGACCTGGGCAAGGCCAGCGGCACGCTGAGCCTGCGCGCAAAGTTTCCCGAGCAGTCCTTTGACTGCGGCGTTGCCGAGCAGAACATGGCCTCCATCGCGGCCGGTCTTTCCAGCTACGGCTTCAAGCCCTGGATCGAGACCTTCACGCCCTTCGCCACCCGCCGCATCTGCGACCAGATCGCAATTTCCATCACCTATGCCAAGCGCAACGTGAAGATCGTCGGCACCGACCCCGGCATCTCTGCCGAGCTCAACGGCGGCACCCACATGAGCATGGAGGATATCGGCGTGTTGCGCTCCATCCCCGGCATGGTGATCTTTGAGCCCGTGGACGAGGTGCAGCTTCGCGCGGCCATGCCCGTCCTGAATGACTATGACGGCCCCGTGTACGTCCGCCTGTTCCGCAAGCAGCTCCCCGCCGTCTTCGGCGAGGATTACAAGTTCGATCTCTTTAAGGCTGACACCATCAAGGAGGGCAAGGACCTTACGATCTTCGTCAGCGGCATGCTGACCGCGGATGTGATCGAGGCCTCCAAGCAGCTCGCTGCCGAGGGCATCGACGCCGAGATCATCAACGTCCACACCATCAAGCCCATCGACAGGGAGACCGTCGTCGCCTCCGCCCGCAAGACCGGCGCCGTGCTGACGGTGGAAAACCACAACGTCATCGGCGGCCTGCACTCTGCCGTGCTGGAAGCGCTGGCTGAGGAGAAGATTCCCGTGTGCGCCGTCGGCGTGCAGGATCGCTTCGGCGAAGTGGGCAAGCTGCCCTACCTGCGCGAGACCATGGGCCTGACGGTCGAGAACATCGTCGCCACCGCGAAAAAGGCACTGAGCTTAAAGTAAGGAAAAGAGAGGGTATTGAAATGAAAATTGCCATTGGAAGCGATAAATCCGGTTTTTCCGCCAAGGAAGCCATCAAGGCCTATCTGACCGAGGCCGGCATCGAGTTTGACGATTTGGGCACCACGGATCTCGAGCAGGTCCATCCCTACTATCAGGTTGCCAGCGAAGTCGCCCCCAAGGTGCAGGACGGTACCTACGAAAAGGCCGTTCTGATCTGCGGCACCGGCGCCGGCATGTGCGTGGTCTCCAACAAGTATAAGGGCGTGTACGCCGTCGCATGCGAGGGCGTTTACTCCGCCAAGATGGCCCGCGCCATCAACAATGCCAATGTCCTGTGTATGGGCGGCTGGATCGTCGGCCCCGAGATGGCGGTCGAGATGGTCAAGACCTTCCTCGCCACCGAATGGTGCCAGGATCTGGAGGATTGGCGCGCCGCCAATATGCACAAGTTCGCCGTGAAGGTCAGCGAGATCGAGGAGAGCATCTATGGCGCTTGAGTTCATCTATGCCCAGCCGGTAAAGATCTACTTCGGCGAGGGGAGCTTTGCAAAGCTCGGCAGCGTTCTGGAAGAGTGCGGCGTAAAGCGCTGCGTGATCGCCTGCGGGCGGCACTTTGCCCCCACCGCGGAGGCCATGAAGGCAGCGGACGGCCGCATCGCCGCCGTCTTCGGCGGCGTGGAGCAGAACCCGCAGCTTTCGGGCGTGATCGAGACCACGCGCCTTGCCCGTGAAACCGGGGCTGACGCGGTCATCGGCATCGGCGGCGGCAGCGCCATTGACACGGCAAAGTTTGCCGCGGCTATCGCCCTGGGCGACGCGGAAGCGATCGCCTACTATCACGGTGAGAAGCCCTTCCCGGAAAAACGCCTGACGATCATCGCCGTCCCCACTACCGCCGGCACCGGCAGCGAGGTGACGCAGGTCTCCGTCGTCAGCCACGGCAGCGAGAAGCGCACCATCAATAACCCCGCTTTCATGCCGAAGGCCGCCATCGTGGACCCGATCCTCAGCAGCACGGTCCCGCCGCGCACCACCATGAACACCGGCCTTGATGCCATGGCCCATGCGCTGGAGGGTTACTGGAGCAAGAACCACCAGCCCATCTCCGATCTGATGGCAATCGAGGCGGTCCGCACGATCCTGGAGAATCTGGAGACTGCTTATACCGACGGCGGCAATATGGAAGCGCGTGCCAACATGGCGTATGCCTCCCTGCTGGGCGGACTCAGCTTCGCCCTGCCGAAGACCGCCGGCTGCCACGCCTGCAGCTATCCGCTGAGTGAGGATTACCATCTGCCCCACGGCGAAGCCTGCGCTTTCACGCTGGACAGCTTTGTGCGCATCAACGCCGACGAGCGCCTGGAGCTGCTGTGCCGCCGCGTCGGTCTCGCCGGAACCGAAGAGCTTGCCGAGCGCATCGCCGGGCTTAAGAAGCTTGCCGGTCTGCGCAGCCGCCTGAGCGATCTGGGCGAGGTAGATCTGGACAAGCTGGCGCATGACTGCGCCGTGCATGGCCTGATGAACAATAACCCTGTCGCGATGGACGAAAAGGCTCTGCGCGGCATGTTTGAAAAGCTTGCCTGACGGCAGCGGGACAATATCGGGACCCCCACTCCGAAGGGGTGGGGGTCTTGTTCCGAATATAAAGGACAGACACCGATGAAGGAAAACCTGAAATATACGCTTATGGTAGCCGGGATGGTGATATCCTGGTCGATCTATTATGCTGTGAGCAAGGTCGTGGTGGATGCGACGGGCTCCGCGCGGCTGGCCGGCTTTCTCCTGCGCTCGGCGGCACTGGCGTTTCTGACCATCCAGCTTGTGGCAGACAAGAGCTTCAGCCGTCTGTTCCATCAGGGAAAGGCCGTGCTGATCCTGGTACTGATCGGTGTTTTTGGTTTTCTGCTGGACCTGTTTGCTAATCTCGGCTATGCGGGCGGCTCCTTGAGCACAGGGACTGCGCTTTTAAAAACGGACGTGCTGATGGTGAACCTCGCCACAGTCATCCTCTACCATAAGAAGCTCTATTTCTCCGACTGGCTGGGGACCGCCATCATGCTCTGCGGCGTGCTGCTGGTGCTGGGTGTGGACTTCGGCGGCATGACGCTCCATGTCACAGACCTGTATTTTCTGCTGTCCGCGGCCTGCGTCAGTGCCAACGCCTTTATCATCAAAGCCGCGCAGGAGAAATATCACGAGGACGCGGATATGATTTCCTATTATAATAATGGGGTGGTGCTGCTCCTGTTTGCCGGCAGCGCCGCGCTGTGCGGGGATTTCCATCTGCCCGTGACCCTGAGCCGGGGCTTCTGGCCGCTTGTGGTGCTGGGCGGCCTTGCCCAGACGGGGATCTATTTCTTCTATTACCGCAATCTCAAACATTTTGAAGTATGGATCGTGAAGCTGTACCTGCTGCTGATGCCTGTGCTGAGCTGCTTTATTGGGGTGTTCTTCCTCAATGAGGAGCTGACGACAAAGAAACTTCTGGGGATTCTGATCGTCCTTGCGGGCGCGGCGGTGATTCTGCTGCGCGGCCGCATCAACCACGCACACGCGGGAAAGACCTGAAAGGAGCAACTATGTCCTACAAGGGCGACAATCTGATGAGCGTGAAGCGCACCAACCGGAGCGTTGCCCTCCGCGCGCTGCACGAAAAGGGCGCTATGTCCCGCAAGCGGCTTGCGGAATGTATGAATCTGACCCCGGCGGCGATCACGAAAATTGTCGGGGAGATGATCAGCGACGGACTGATTTCCGAGGGAGAGATGCTCTCCAGCGGGAATGCGGGGCGCCGGGAGATCCTCATTGACATCAATATGACATCGGCCTGCGGTCTGGGCGTGCTGATCAATCTGCGGCACGCGATCCTTTCAGCCGCCTGGCTGGACGGCAGCGTCGTTTTTTCGGAGGAAATCGCCATACCGGCAAACGCTCCCTCGGAGGAGACAGCAAGACGGCTGGCGGCGCGCCTGCTGGAACTGCTTGACGAAAACGGGATCGAGCGCGAGCGCGTGGTCGGCCTCGGGATCGCCGTGCGCGGCATCACCTCCGAAGACGGGCGCGTTGTGCGCAATTCCTTCGGCGCGCTTGCCGAGTCTGAATATCCCCTGTGTGCCGTTTTTGAAGAACTGACAGGCTTTCGCTGCATCATGGAAAATAACGTCCGTTCTCTGCTGGCGGCACAGATGTTCCTTTCCCGGGATGAGACCACAGGCTCTCAGTTTTTCCTGCGCTGCGGCTACGGTATCGGCGCCGCCTTGTCGATCGATGGAAAAATCTGGCACGGCGTGACTGCCCAATGTGCCGAGATCGGCCATATTCCCGTGATCCGGCGGGGCGGGAAACCCTGCCACTGCGGCAAGAGCGGCTGCCTCGAAACGATCGCTTCCCCCGGCTCCATCCGGGAGGATGCACTGGCGATCCTGTCGGAAGAAAAAACGCCGCTGCTCTGGCGAATGTGTCAGGAGAAGGGCGCGGAGAACCTGAGCGTATTTGATGTGTTTACCGCCGCAAGCAGCGGGGACGAGGGCGCGGCCACCATCGTGGATCAGGCGGTACAGGCGCTGGCCTCGGCTGTCAAAGCGCTGATTTATCTGGTCGACCCGGGGAAAATCATACTCTACGGCAGCCTGTTTGAAGATTCGTATTATCTTTCCCGCCTGAGCAGCGAGCTCCAGGAGGGCGTGGATATAAGACACCGCGTGGTGATTGAAAAGAGCCGGTACAACCAGCGGCTTGAAGACCGCGCAGCCTGCCTGCTGGCAGTGCAGGATTTTATGGATAACGGAGGAATACAGTAATGGATACAATCTTAAAAATGCTCCGCGAAAAGAACCCGGGGCTGAAGCTGTACAGTGTGCTGGACCCGGAGTTTCGCAGATACGGCCGCGTGCTGAGCGCGGAAACCGGGGAACTCGAGGCAGCGATGGCCGTGACGGAAATCCCGGCGGAAGGGAACTGCTACAAGGCATCTGTCCCGGAGCTGGAAGCAGTGCCGCTTATGAAGCGTCTGCAGCGTGCGGCCTTCGGCGGGATGGAGATCCAGGCGGGTTACTGCAACGGCCGCGGCTATAAGCTCAACGCCATGGAATACCACAAGTGCAGCGAGCTCAATTTCAGCACCACCGGCCTCGTGCTCCTGCTGGCCCTTCCGGACCGACTCGACGACGGCAGGCTGGACAGCGCCGATGTTGCAGGCTTCTATCTGCCCGCAAACGTCCTGGTGGAGATCTTCCCCCTGGTGATGCACTTTGCACCCTGCCGCATCTCCGACAACGGCTTCAACTGCCTGGTCGTGCTGGAGAAGGGCACCAACGAGGCGCTGGAGTCCGTGGACACCACGGCCCCCGGCGAGGAGAAGCTCCTGTGGATGCGCAATAAGTGGCTGACCTGCCACCCGGATTCTCCGCAGAGGGAAAAGGGCGCCTTCGTCGGAATCAGCGGCGAGAATATTGCCCTTGCAATATAAAAACAGAACAAAGCAATCAGGAAACAGGCCTTCAGAGAAACATAAAAACCCCCGGAATCATATGTGCCGTCCCGCCGACACATATGATTCCGGGGGGTTCTTTCAGGGAAGCGGACAGCGGGCCGCAAAAGAGAGAAAGAACGCGGAGACACGAGACAATACTTGTATATTTTGCGCGATTTTCGCTGACAAACAGGAGCTGCAATTCTATAATATTACCAAGACTTATCGGCCAATAAAATGAAACGGAGGAAACAAAAATAAAAAGATCCTTGCACTCGTTTTTGTTCTGGTCATGATGGCTTCCCTGAGTGTCAACGCCTATGCCGACGACATCAAGGCCGCCTTCTCCCAGATCGGCCAGGAGTCTGACTGGCGCACCGCCAACACCGACACCATCGAGTGTACCCCGCTCTATGGCCCGTTCGTCGAGAAGACCATCGTTCACCCCGAAGAGGGCGTATACGACTGCGTGGGCGGCATTGACCTCGGAACGGTTACGGTGAATATGAAAAGGAAACCGGCGAGGTAATCGTGGAGACCTTTGCCGGATGAACAGCGCACCGTCAGCGCTGCACACGGCCGGAGGCGTTGCCGCCCGCCAGCGCCAGGACCTCTTTCTCAGAGGCGAGGTTGAAGTCGAACTCGGTCGCCTGCTTGAGGCAGCTTGCCGCCACGGCGTACTCGATCTGCTGCTGCGGATCGTCTGCCCACTTGCGCATGGCATGGATCAGGCCGCCGCCGAAGGAGTCGCCGCCGCCGACGCGGTCGACCAGGTGGATGAGATAATTGCGGGCAAAGAAGGCTTTGCCGTTTACATACAGCATACCGCTCCAATTGTTCTCGGATGCCGAGATGCTGCCGCGCAGCGTGACCGCCACGGCTTTGAAGTGGAAGCGCTCGGTGAGCTGGCGGGCAACGGAGATATAGCCCTCGCGGTCGAGCTTGCCGGAGTTGATGTCCGTGTTTTCGGCGGCGATGCCGAAGACATCTTTTGCGTCCTCCTCGTTAGCGATGCACACATCCACATAGGGCATAAGCTCCGCCATGACCTCGCCCGCCTTTTCGCGGGTCCAGAGCTTGCCGCGGTAGTTGAGATCGCAGGAAACGGTGATGCCCTTCGCTTTGGCAGCCTTGCAGGCGTCCAGGCAGACTGCGGGCATTTGGCCGCCCAGAGCGGGCGTGATGCCGGTGAAGTGAAACCAGTCGGCCCCGTCAAAGATCTTGTCCCAGTCAAATTCGTCCCGCTTTGCAAGGGCGATGGAAGAACCGGCGCGGTCATAGATGACCTTGCTGCCGCGCTGGGACGCGCCCTTCTCGCAGTAGTAGACGCCCAGACGCGGACCGCCGCGGAGCATCATGGAGGTGTCCACCCCATAGTGGCGCAGGGCGTTGACGGCGTTCTGGCCGATCTCGTGCTCGGGCACCTTGGAGACAAAGACCGCGTCATTGCCGTAGTTTGCCAGTGACACGGCGACATTGGCCTCGCCGCCCGCGTAAGTCGCCTCAAAGGTGCTCGTCTGCAGGAAGCGCAGATATCCGGGAGGGTTGAGGCGCATCATGATTTCGCCGAAGGTAATGACTTTACTCATGCTTCATTCACCGCTTTCATAAATTCTTTGGCCAGGGCCGTGATCTTGTCCCACTGGCCGCTCTCGATCCATTCCTTGTTGACCAGATTGCCGCCGACGCCGAGACCGACACAGCCGGCCTTCATGAAGTCCGCCGCGTTCTTCTCGTTTACCCCGCCGACAGCCATCAGGGGAATGTGTGACAGGGGCGCCTTCACGGCCTTGATGTAGCCGGGGCCGAGGGTGGAGACGGGGAAGACCTTCACCGCGTCCGCACCCGCTTCATAGGCGGTAAGAATTTCGGTCGGGGTCAGGGCGCCGGGATAGAGCCCGAGGCCCAGGGCCTTGCCCATGCGGATGATCTCCGGCTGGGTGGTGGGGGTGACGAGATAGCGCCCCCCCGCGTTGTAGGTCATGCTGACCTGTTCGGGAAGGATGACCGTACCTGCGCCGACGAGCATGCGCTCGTCAAATTCCTTCGCCACGGCCTCGATGGCCTTCGCGGTGTCGGCCCAGGTCTCAGGGGCACGCTGGTTGTAAGTGACCTCCATCAGGCCGATGCCGCCCTCCTCAAAGGCGTGGGCCAGCCGCACCATGTACTCCGGTCTGAGGCCGCGCACGATGGCGACGATCTTGCGTTCTTTTACGTATTCCAGAGGCGTCATGCTTCTCTCTCCTTTACCACTCGGCGATCACGCCGCCGCTGCCGCGTCAGATAGGGCTGCGCCATTTGCGGGCTTCTGCGGCCGTCTTGTGTACTATGAAGTAATTCATTATACCGCATATGAGCGGATAATTCCACTAAAATAATCGGCGCTCCGCAAACTGCGGAGCGCCTTGCTGTGCAATGCTGTCTTTGTGGGATTACTTGACGAGGCTGGGGAGGAAGGTCTCAAGAGGCGGATAGCAGGCGACCGTGAACATGACCAGCGCAAACAGAAGCACATGCGGCCAGATGTCGCGTACGAGATCTTCAAACTTGACATTGCCCACGGAAGCGGCGATAAACATGCCGATAGCGCCGATCACCAGCGGCAGATACGGGATCGTCATGGGATCTGCATGGCGGTGGCAGCCTTGACCGGTCCGAAAAGCTGCTGGGCCTCGGCTTCAGACCGTACTGGGAAGCAGCCTCGCCGGCCTTCTTCAGAATCTCCTGCAGCTCAGCAGTCAGGCCGTCAAAGACCATGGCGGACATGGAGATGGGGGTGGAGGCAGCGCCTGTTTTTTGTTCGAGGTTGTATTACGAGTGCATAACAGTTCCGGGCCTTTGATATGCTCACTGCCGGGAAAAAATTATCAGGATATCGAAATTTGAGACTGTCAAAAAACGGCCTGTCGTGATATAGTGAGGGCAGACAGAGCAAAGAGAAAAATAATGAGGCCACGCCCGGCCCGTTATGTTTACGCTTTGACAACAGTATTTCACGATCGGGAGTCGTTGACATGCAGAGGAAGACCGTCATATATGAGACCGCGCCCGGCAGGATCCGGGGAGTCGAGGACGAACACTGTGTGCAGTTTCTGGGCGTGCCCTACGCACATGCTGCACGCTTTGCCTATGCCGTGCCGGCGGAGCACTGGGACGGGGAGCTCGACGCCACAGCTTTCGGCCCCGCCTGTCCCCAGTACCGGGCCTTGCATGAGCACCTGGAAAATCCCACACGCCGCTTTTATAAAAAGGAATTCCGGGAGGGGCAGACTTTCCGTTATGATGAGGACTGCCTGAACCTGAACATCTACGTGCCGAAAGGAGCAAAAAATTGCCCGGTGGTGCTGTTCTTTCATGGCGGCGGCTTTGACTCCGGCATGAACTGTGAGGGGCCTTTCGATGGATCACACCTGGCAGAACGTGGGATCGTGACCGTGTTTGCCAATTACCGCCTGGGCGTGCTGGGATATCTGACCCATGAAGAGATTTTCCGCCGCTGCGGCCGTGACGGAAACTTCGGCCTGGACGATCAGCTCACCGCTGTGCGCTGGGTGAAGGCCCACATCGCGGATTTCGGCGGCGACGGGGAAAACATCACGCTCCTGGGACAGAGTGCCGGGGCCATCTCAATCCAGCAGTTGTGCCTCAATCCCGACAACAAGGGCCTCTTCCAACACGCCGCCATGATGTCCGGCGGCGGATTGTTCCCTCGCTTTGCCCAACCGAAGAAGGCAGAGGACACGCATGCATACTGGCAGCAGTTTCAGACTCTCGCCGGGTGCCGGAGCTTTGACGAGCTGTGTGCCGTGCCGCCGGAGCGCCTGTTCGATACGGTGGAGAAGATCAGGTCCCTGCGCAAGGACAATCTCTACAACACCATGCCGGTGGTGGACGGGCTGCTGATCCCGGATACGCTGGACAAACTCATAAAAAATCCGCTCCCGATCGACTATATGCTGGGTATCACCAACGCGGACATGTATGCCCCTGCCCTGGCTTATATCGGGGAGCGCTTCGGCAGGGAAAACGGCGCATATGTCTATTACTTTGACCTGGACGCGCCCGGGGACGATAACCGCGCCTTCCACTCCGCCGACCTGCGCTACATGTTCGAGACGCTGGACTTAAGCTGGCGGCCCTATGGGACGCGTGACCGGGAGGCGGCGGCGCAGCTGGCGGCATATCTTGCATGCTTTGCCCGCTCCGGGGATCCCAACGGCCCCGGCCTGCCCCACTGGGAGAAGGCGAAAAAGGGCGTCCTGCGCATCGCCCCGGACAGTACAAAAATGGGACGTGTGAACTATCTGAAGCTCACGCGCAATTTCATAAGACGGCCCGATCCAAAGGCATGAAAAGTCCCCTCCGCACAGCGGAGGGGATTGCAATGTAAGCAGCAGGTCACAAAACGCATTGACATTACACGGGTATTTAAAGCCGCGCATAATCCTGCGGGCGCTCACCGGCTTTGCACTCATGGCCGCCGCCGTGGCGCTGTCGATCCCCACCTGAGGCAGGGCGCTGATGATCCTCTTTGGGCGCCGGCGCACCTGCCTTGATCCTGTGGAACCGAAATTTACAGAAGATGAGAAAACTCTCATCTTCGAGTCTGCCGCCCGGCACAATGCTCGTGATCGATCCATCCGCCCCTTCGGGGCAGCTCCCTTTTTCCAAAGGGAGGTTCATTTGCTTCTTGAAAGGATGTTACTATGCTGGTAAACCGCCTTGCATTTTCGGTGAAACGGCGCTACAATGCTGACAGTATACGGATAAAGGAGTAGATGTGATGGAAACCAAGTACTACACGGTCAGCCAAATCGACGGAGATTATGCCTGGCTTACATGCACCAGCGCCGTGGAAGAACCGTACTTCATCGCCCGCGCATTGCTTCCCATGGAGGCGGACGAGGGCAGCAGACTCAAGTTTGAAAATTTCCAGTTTGAACTGATCTGACCTTTCCAACGGCAGCACGGAGTTTCCCCGGCGGAACCTCCGCGCTTTTTCAGGGCTGCGTGATTGCGCACTGTGACGCAATTGTGATAAAGCCTGTGCTATCATGGGACCATAAAAGAAAAAACGAAAGGAATTAACGATCATGAAAAAACTGATTTGCATTTTGCTTGCGGTTCTGCTGCTCGCCTCCCTGGGTGCTGCCGCATACGCCGACTCCGGCATCGGCGTCGAGCCCGGCCAGAAGATGCCCGACTTTACCGTACAGCTTACCGACGGGAACACCGCCTCGCTCTCTGAGCTTTTGAAGGAAAAGGACCTGGTTGTACTGAACATCTTTGCAAGTTGGTGCGGCCCCTGTGAGAGAGAATTCCCCGAGATGGAAGCTGTCTACCAGGCGCACAGCGACAAGATGGTGATCGTCTCGGCCTCCGGCGATCCGGACGACACGATGGATATCATCTCCGCCTATAAGGACAGCCACAATATCACTTTTCCGATGGGCCTTGCGAGCAAGGAGATGTATTCCCTTGGAAGCGCCGGGTTCCCGACCACCCTTTTCATCGACCGCGACGGCAATGTCGGCTTTATCAAGATCGGCGCTTTCACAAGCCGCGAGGAGTTCGAGGGCAAGGTCAACACCTTCCTCGACCCGAATTACGACGGCAAGCCCCTCGCCTCCGAGAAGGCAGTCAATCTGATGCCTTACCTGCTTCTCTTTCTGCTGGTGAGCACCCTGCTGCTTCTCATCGGCAGATGGTGCCTGCTGCGCAAGGCCGGCAGACCCGGCTGGCACGCCCTCATCCCGTTTTTGAACAGCTACAAGGAGTACGCCATCTGCTGGAACGGCTGGTTCGGTGTCCTGGCCGATGTCTGCGCCGTGGGTGCCTACTTCTTCAACGCTACCGGCGTCGCGGCAATTCCCCATTTTGCGCTGCTGGCCGTGAGTGTCCTGCTCGGCATTCCCCAGAGCCTGAGGCTGGCAAAGGCCTTCGGGCAAGGCAAGCTCGTCGCTGTGCTGCTGATGATCCCCGGCCTGAGGGAGATCGGCAGATTTGTCCTCGGCGTGAGCAAGGCAAAATATGTGGGCACTGGTTCCGAAGCTGCCGCATAACGATATAAGATATAAGGAAAAAGCCCTGATTTCACGAGGAGATCAGGGCTTTTCCTTTTTACGTGTTTGTTTATTTTCGCCGGGAATACTGTTATGATTGACATTGGCATTATTTATGCATTAAAATACGCCTGTCTTAATAATCTGCATGGAGGCTTGAAGTCAATGGAGAAAATACAGATGACGACCCCCATCGTTGAGATGGACGGGGACGAAATGGCCGGCATCCTCTGGAAAGAGGTAAAGCGGCAGCTCGTCGAGCCCTTCGTCGATCTGAAGGAAGAATACTACGACCTGAATATCCGCACCCGAGATGAGACCGAGGATCAGGTCACGGTGGACTCCGCCCTGGCGGCGAAGAAATACGGCGTCGCCGTAAAGTGCGCCACGATCACTGCCAACGCCGAGAGAATGGAGGAGTTTAAGCTCAAGAAGATGTACAAGAGCCCAAACGCTACCATCCGCAGCATTATGGACGGCACCGTGTTCCGCACGCCGATCCTCATCAACGGCATTGAGCCGCTGGTCAAGACCTGGAAAAAACCCATCACGCTCGCGCGTCACGCCTACGGCGATGTTTACCGCGCATCGGAAATGCATATAGAGAAGCCCGGCAAGGTGGAGCTGGTCTATACGGATGCGGACGGCAACGAGACCCGCCAGCTCGTACATGAATTTACAGCGCCCGGCGTGGTTTCCGGCATGCACAACCTGGATAAATCGATCGAGGGCTTTGCCCGCACCTGCATGAACTATGCGCTCGATGTGCACCAGGATCTGCTGTTTTCCTCCAAGGATACCATCTCGAAGGTCTATGACAGGGAGTTCAAGGATATCTTCAAGCGCATTTACCTGGATGAATATATCGAGAAGTTCAGTGCGGCCGGCATCAAATACGAATACTGCCTCATTGACGACGCCGTTTCCCGCGCCATCAAATCCCCGGGCGGCTATGTCTGGGCTACCCACAACTATGACGGCGACGTGATGAGCGACATGCTCGCCACCGCCTACGGATCGAATGCCATGATGACCTCCGTGCTGACCTCCCCCGATGGGAAGTTTGAATACGAGGCCGCCCATGGTACGGTCCGCCGCCACTACTACCGCTACCTGCAGGGTGAGGTGGTCTCCACCAACCCCATGGCGCTGATCTATACCTGGAGCGGCGGCCTGGAAAAGCGCGGCGAGCTGGACGGGAACGAAAAGCTCCGGCGCTTCGGCCGGATGATCCGTGAATCCGCTGCGAACGTGATCGAGGCACGCGGCATCATGACGGCGGACCTGGCAAAGATCACCTCCAAGCCCGACCCGCTGGTCGTCACCGGACACCAGTTTATCGCGCTCACCCGCGCGCGGCTGGAACAGGCCGTTGCCAAGGAATGGCCGGACGAGGAGACGCCCCCTGCCTGATACTGTACCCCCCGGAAACGCGGCGGTTTCTCCGCCGCTTGAGAAGCAGGCACCCGAAATGCTGCAAGCAGCATTCCGGGTGCCTGTTTTTTGCTTAAGACAATGCCTTTGGTTTACGGTTCTTTTTCCTCAAAATCCGCAGAGGAAGCAAACTTGCTGGGCTTAATGAAGAAATTCGGGCCGGTGCCGCCGTCGGGGAAGCAGGGCAGCTCTGTGACGAGATCGTCGCCGTACTGGGCCTTGAGCTCGTCGATGGGGCCAAACTTCAGCGCGCGCATCATGCAGCTCGTGACGCAGGCGGGCTCTTCGCCCTTGCGGATAAGCTCGATGCAGCCGTTGCACTTGCCGACCTCTTCCCGCTCGGGGATGAAGACCGGATGGCCGTAGGGGCAGGCCTTGACGCACATCTGGCACATCTCGCCGAGGCACTTGATGTTGGCGTCATGGCAGACAAGGCCGGTCTCTTCGTCCTTGACGGTGCGCTTGGTGGGGCAGGCCGCCACGCAGGCGGGATTATCACAGTGGTTGCAGGTGGTCGCCAGGTGGTAGATGCCGGGGTTGGGGTACTCGCCGACCTCGAAGGTCCTCACCTTGCGGTAGAGGGTACCGACGTCGAGCCGGTTTTTATCCTTGCATGCGATCTGACAGGTGTGGCAGCCGGCGCACACGGTCTGATCGAAATAGAACCCATACTGTGCCATATGTTTACCTCCTCACTCTCAGTCAAACAGGATCGTCTGGGGCACGTCCTTGTCGTCGGGGATGGCCTCGTCGAACTTTGTCACTTCCACGTTCAGCGTGTTGTAGCCGCTGCAGCCGAGACCGCGGGCGACCTGACCGGTGATGTAGTTCTCCGAGCCGCTCTGGTCGATGCCGGTCTTCTCATCCACGCGGATCCATGGGCCGTGGGGCAGGCCCACCACGCCGGGCATCAGGCGTCCGGTCACATAGGCCTTGCGCAGGGTCTCGCCGTACTTGGAGGAAATCTTGACGGTGTCGCCGTCGGCGATGCCGCGCTCTTCGGCGTCCTTCTTTGCCAGGAACACCGGGTTCGGGCAGGCCTCACGCAGCCAGGGGACGTTGTCGAAGATGGAGTGGGAACGGCGCTGGTAGTGGGGATTGATGCACTGGAGCGGGAACTCCGTCTTCTCGCCGCCGATCTTGCGGTCAACAAAGGTGTCCTGATAGCCCTGGGTGGGAACGCGGTACTTCGGGATGGCGCTGTACTCCTCGTCGGAGTAACCCTGGGAGTTCAGGATGTCGGCCCAGGCCTGACAGGCAAATTCGATCTTGCCGGAGGTGGTGGTGAGGGGATGGCCCTCGGGATCGTCGCGGAAGTCCTTCTTGTGAATAAAGCCGAAGTTGTCCCCGATGTGACGGTCAACACGGTACAGGCCGTCCTCCATGTACTTGGCGATGGGGACGCGGCCCTCCTGCGGCTGGCCCTCGACGCCCCACTCCTTGATGTCGTCCTCGGTGATGGAGACGAGGTTTTCCCAGCTTTCGCCGTCTTCCTTGATGACGGTGCTGGTGGCGACGGCGTTGAAGAGCTGCTGCTTTGCCGAGACGGTGCCCCACATCTCGGGGGCAAGACCGAACTTCTCGCCGATGATCATCATGGCCTCAGCGTCGCTCTTGGCCTCATAGAAGGGCTCGAGCATGCCGCGGTTGATGAGGAGGATGTCGCGGTTCATGTAGCCTTCCCAGACGTAAGCGCCTTCGCGCTCCCAGTCGGTGGTGATGGGCAGGACGATATCGGCGTACTTGTTGGTGGCGGTGAGGAAGTGGCCCTGGCCGACCACAAACTCCACGGAGCGCATGGCCTCGACGCCTTCCTTGGCGCCTTCGCAGGTGGTGAGCTTTGCCTTGTTGGTGGTCCAGATCATCTTGATGGGGGCGGTGATGTACTCGACCCGCTTTGAGAGGTCATAGCCCGCGACCACATCCTTCCAGCCGTCGGGACCTGCGTCATTAAGGCCGGTGAAGATGCCGGTGGGGTTGAAGGCCTCGCCCTTGACGGCCTTCCAGATCTGGTTGTCGCAGATGGGTGTGGCAGCGCCGGTGCCGCCGGTCGCGCCGGAGGAACCGCCGGAGCCCGCCTTGACGAGACGGGGACCGAAGTTGTTGGTGTGGTTCCAGGCGGTGGGGCCGACACTGTTGCCGCTCTTGCCGATGTGGCCGCCCATGGCGCCGAGGGCGATGGCGGTCTGCGGGAGCTGCTCGGTGTCATAGGTGCGCGCGCTGGCCCAGGAGGACAGAAGCGCCACATTGTTATCCTTGCCGAGGATACGCGCAACCTCGCGCAGGGTGTCGGCGGGGATTCCGGTGATCTCTTCGGCCCATTCGGGGGTCTTGGGGATGCCGTCATACTCGCCGCGCAGATAGTCGAAGTAGTTCTCGTCGCTCTTCACATCTGCGGGCATGTGATCCTTGTCCTGGCCGACGCAGCAGCGATCCAGGAAGTCCCAGTCGATGAGGGAGCCGTCCTTGTCCTCCTCGAGCATCACGTAGGACATGGCCATCATGGCGGCCATATCGGTGCCGGGGCGGATGGGGATCCACTTGGCGTCCAGGATGGCGGAGGTATCGGTGTAGATGGGGTCGAAGATGATGAACTTGACGCCCGCGTTCTTCCAGGCGACGGCGTAGTTGGTGGCGTTGCCGAGGGCTGCCCAGGCGGGGTTATAGCCGAAGGCCACCACATAGTCGCAGTTCATGAAGTCGAGGCGGTCGTTGTTGCAGTCGTAGTAGTTGCAGCCGTCGCCCCAGCCCAGCACGCCGGGCGCAAACCAGGTGCCCCAGGAGCTGGTGGTCCAGGAATTGAGGTAATTGATGTTGAGCTTATTTAAGAGGCTCGAGCAGCCGCCGCCGAAGGTGAGGATGGCGTTGTCGCCGTAGGTGGAATTGATGCGCTCCAGCTCGTCATGGATGTAGGTTGCAGCCTCATCCCAGGAGATGCGCTCCCACTCGTCCTGGCCTCTGAGCTCGCCATTGCGGTTGTCGGGGCTCCAGTGCTTGCGCTTCATGGGGTATTTCAGGCGGTCCAGACCTCTCGCCTGATACTGCTGGGAAAAGCCGCGCAGGCAGGCGCGCTGCTGACGGTTGATCTCGTCGTCAGAGTTGAAGTTGTCAGTGCCCTGACGCAGGATGACACCGTCCTTGACATAGGCGCGGACAAGACACTTGCCGCCGCAGTTGTGCCAGCAGGGCGCGGCGACCCATTTGCCGCCCTCGGCCGTGTCGTTGACGACCGGGGCACCGGCGGGCGCGGTCCCCTCGGCCGAGGCGCGCAGGCGGTTCTCGCCTCCGCCGACGATGCTGAGGCCCACGGCGGCCGCAGTGGCGGCGACGGTGCCCTTCAGAAAATCACGGCGGCTGAATTTCGCATTCAGAACGTCTTCAATCATGTGCATGTACTCCTTCCGAAAGTAAATCGTTTACGGTTTCCAGATCTTTTTTCAAAAAGCTGTCCAGGATGTGCGCAAGCTGAGGATAGAAACGGCCCTCCGTTTTGTCCAGTCTCTCCAGCAGTTTCGGCACCCAGAGCAGCAGATGCTCGGTGAGAAAATCCCGCGCCCCGCGCAGGGTCAGGTCCAGCGTGTCCGCATCACCGGATTCAAAGGCGTCGGCTGAGCGGCGGGCAAGGTCCGCCATGAAGCCCAGCTCCAGAGCAAGACTGTCGTCGGCCACCCGGGGGTATTCCTCCGGCAGCAGGCCGAAGCGGCGGTAACATTCGCGCACCTTCAGGGTGCTCTCCTGAAAGAGCATACCCTCTTCCCCCAGATAGATCGACTCCCAGGGCGGCGCGTCCATCTCCATGGGCCCGACGAACAGACGCGTATACTCGTCGCGCAGGTGCTCCACGCAGTCAGGAGCTCGCGTTTCTGCGCGCAGGCGCTCAAGATATTCGGGTACGCTTTCCAGCGCCTCGCCGCCCAACAGGGCGAAGCTCTCGCCCGTGTGCTCCGATGTCAGCAAATCGAGAAATGCCCGGTCCGGCTCCCGCCCGAAAGACTTGTAAAGAAGCTGATAGAGATAGTTGCGGTTCAAAAGCAGCAGCTCGCAGACTTCTTCTCTTACGATAACACCCACCTCCGATCACAAAAAAGAAGGGACGCCATAAAAGCCGCAGACACGCTGCGGATTTCGGCGTTCCTTCGCAAAAGTTGGCAAGCGGCGCGGTTGCCCCCGCCACTCATCGGCCGAGCCCGCCCGGAGGGTGGAGAACGGCTTGGAACCATATCATATTGTCAAATTCATTATAGCGTTCATACAGAGAGTTAGTCAACGGTAACTGTAAGAAAACTACTTGTTCTGATGCGTTTTCATTTTTCGGACGCACCTGCGGCAGAGCTTCGGTTCCGTTCCCGGCAGGAGCACTGCCCCACAGTTTTCACAGGACTCGCTTTTGACGCGCACAAGCGCCAGCTTCTCGAGATGCGGGACCATCACGGTCTCGAGTCCGTCCATCCCCTTATGGGGGCAGAGCGACACACACAGCCCGCAGGCCGTGCACTTTTTCGGCTCAATATACATAAGCCGTGTGCCGCCCGCTTCGGCCACAAGGAAGAGAGCCTTGTGGGGGCACACGGTTTCACAGATCCCGCAGCCGAAGCACTTGAGGTTATAGCGCGGCAGCTGCATACCGTAACGCCTGTCCGGGTTTTGCGCCCGGTCAGCCATCACCGCCTCGGAAAGCGCAAAGCGAAGGGCGAGCGTGTCCTCCTGCTGCCCCAGCAGAAGCGGCAGGCGTTTTTCCGCCTCCTTGAAAAGCTGCTTTCCCACGCCGCGCCGCATCCCGGAGAACAGCGCCCGCCGGGTCATGGACTTTTCGGACTCGGGCTCCTGCGCGGCAGATGCGGTGTCGGATGTGTTATTCAATCTGATCTGCTTTTCAAAGCGCTCTTCACCGAGAAAGGCTTTCAGCGCAGTAAGGTTTTCATCCAGAAGCGCCTTCTGTTCCGGATGCGGGCAGCCTTCACAGGAACGAGTGTACGGGCGCAGCTCCCTGCGGAGGGCGAGGGCTGCCATCAACTCCCACGGGATGGAGGCGAGACAGCCGACGCGCAGGCTGCCGCGCTCGTCCTCTCTTTGGCAGCTGATGCGAAGCGGCTCCTTCTCCGATGCAGCTTCCGCCCAGATGCGGCGCACGGGTTTGGACGCGGTGAGTGCCCGTGTCGGGCAGGCGGCGACGCACAGCGAGCAATCCGTGCAGCGCGCCCAGTCGACCGGCTCACCGGGCTTGAGCGGGAAAACGCCGTGGGGACAGACGGCGGCACAGCGAGTGCAGAGCGTCCGGCGCTGGAGGCGGTTGAGGCAGTGCTCCGCATGGAGTGCCGGGCGGCTGTTCAGCGCCGATATGGGATTTGAAAGGATATCCATAGCCTAACCTCAAAACTGTTGCGAATACAGGGAAAACAGGGTACAATGATCTGACGGGAGGGATACATATGCTGGAAGAGATCACGCGCGAAAGCTTAAGCAGCATCCGCAATCCGGCCTTACGCAGGTATGCGCGGATGTATGTGGAAATCTACGAAAATTTTCTGGCGCAGGTCGCACAGTTCGGGCTGCCCTTTGATAAAGACCCGGCACCGGAGACCCGGACCCGGGAGGCGCGTGCGGCGCTCGCGGCCATGCCGGAGATCATGTCCCGGTGCGACGGGGCAAGCTTCTTCTATCGGCGTATTTCCCCCGCCTGCGAGGTATGCAAGCAGGGCGTGAACACCCTGACAAGCCACATTTCCTTCCGCTGCCACCGCAATTGTTTTTTCTGCTTCAACCCAAATCAGGAAAACTTCGAGGCGCATCTTGCCGACGAAAACGACTGGCGCGCAGAATTGGAGGGCTATCACCGTGCGGGGCAGAAGCTGACCCACGTTGCCCTGACCGGAGGTGAGCCGCTGCTGCACCCGGCGGAGGCCGCGGCCTTCTTCCGTCTTGCGCGTGAGCTGTACCCCGACGCGCATCTGCGCCTCTATACCTCGGGCGATCTGCTGGACGAGGAAATGCTTACTGCCCTCAAAGACGCCGGGCTCGACGAGATCCGTTTCAGCTACAAGATGGAGGACGCGCCCGCGGTACAGGAAAAGGTGCTTGCCAATATGGCGCTTGCCAAAGAGCACATCCCGAGCGTGATGGTGGAGATGCCGGTGATGCCCGACATGGAGGACGAGATGCGAGCGCTTTTGCTGCGCCTGGACGAGATCGGCATCCGGGGTATCAACCTGCTGGAGCTCTGCTTCCCTTATCACAATGCCGAGGCCTTCCGCGCGCGCGGCTTCCGGCTTCGCTATCCGCCCTACCGCACACTGTATAATTTCTGGTACGCGGGCGGGCTGCCGGTGGCGGGGAGCGAGCTTTCGGCGCTGCGCCTGATGAGGTTTGCTGCGGAACAAAAGCTTAGCCTCGGGGTACACTACTGTTCACTCGAAAACAAGAACTTCGGCCAGATGTACCAGCAGAATCATCACCCGGAGCTCATCCATCCCACGCTGCTCTTTTCGGAGCGCGACTATTACCTCAAGACCGTCAAGGCCTTCGGGGAGGACGCCGTGCAGGTCAAGAAGCTCTTCGACAAGCGCGGAAACACCCGTTATCTCTATGACCCGAAGGCCCAGTATATCCAACTCCACCCGGCCGATGCCGTGCGTCTGCAGGGCAGGCGCTGGGAGCTTGCCGTGTCTGTAAACGTCCTCGAGGAGCGCGGCGGTGAGCTCTGCCTGCGGGAACTCAAGCTGCTGCGCGCTTCCGCTGCGGACTGCGATCCCGCTTCTCTGTAGTCACAGTTCCAGGAAGAAGCCGCGTAAAACAGTGCCTGCCTCTATCGGGCCGCTCCCGGCGGGGACGATGGCAGCGAGGTCGCAGCCGATGAGGCTGCTGATCATCACGTTGCCCTGGCCGGTGGACAGGCGGAGCTTTATCGTGCCGCTGCTGAAATCGGAATAGCCGCGCAGGAGGCGGTTGGCGGGACTGGGCTTGCCGAAGCGCTCGGCCAGCGTGACCGGAAACTCCCGCGTCTCGCAGTCCCGACGCCCGCACAGACGTTTGAGGGCGGGCAGAGCCACCACATAGAAATTCGTGATCGAGGACGCAGGATTGCCCGACAGACCGCACAGGAGCTTGCCGTCGCGGACGGCATAGCAGCAGGCCATTCCGGGCTTGAGATCCACGCCGTGGACCAGAATGTCCGCGCCGATCCGCTCCATGGACTGTGGCGTCAGATCATAGTCTCCTACAGATACGCCGCCCGTGGTGATGAGCACGTCACACTCCGAAAGCGCCCGCTCCATGGCTTTTGCGATCGCCTCCACATTGTCGGGGACGCTGCCGTACAGGACCGGCTCAGCCCCAAGACCGCTGACCAATGCGGCCATGCTGTAGCGGTTGGTGTCGTGGATCTTCCCCAGCGGCAGGTCATGGCCCAGCTCGATTAGCTCGCTGCCGGTGGAGAGGATGCCGATGCGCACTCGGCGATAAACCAGAGGTTCGGCGATGTTCTGCCCCGCAAGGGAACCCATGAGCCCTGCGTCGATGCGCTGCCCGCAAGGCGAGAGCAGGGCTCCCTGCCGGATATCCTCACCCTTGCGAACGATGTTCTCGCCGGACCGCAGAGGTTTAAAAAGCGTGACCGTGCTGTCGGTAAATTCCGCGTGTTCAAAGGGGATCACCGCGTCGCCGCCCGGCGGGATCGGCGCGCCGGTCAGGATCTTCGACGCTTCTCCCGCGCCCAGGGTGTGCGTCGGAACACAGGAGGCCGGGATCTCTTCCATAATCTTAAATGTGACTGGATTCTCCCGGGACGCATTTACCGTATCGGCGACACGCAGGACATAGCCGTCGAAGGGGGAGCGATCAAAGGGCGGCACGTCGCTCGATGCGACAAGCTCCCCGGCGAGAATGCGGCCGGTACATTCGGCAAGGGGCACATGCTCTGTCCCGACAGGCTGTACAGTTTCCAGAAGCAGCTTTCGCGCCTCGTGATAAGTCAATTTGTATTTCATAAGGGTTATTCCTTCCATAAGATGTTATCAGTTTATCACGGCACCCGGTGCTTGTAAACAGCTTTGAAAGCGAGATTTTTCATGAAACAAAAACCCTGTATCGTGGCCGTCTCCGGCATCAAGAATACCGGCAAGACCCGGCTTATCGAAGGTCTGCTGCCTGAGCTGACGGCGCGCGGCCTGCGTCTCGCCGTCATCAAGCACGACGGGCACCGCTTCGAGCCCGACCGCCCCGGAACGGACAGCTTTCGCTATCTATCGTCGGGGGCCGTCGGCGCCGCTGTCTTTGACGGCGAAAAATACCAGCTCGTGCGCAGAGTGCCCGCAGACGAGGAAATGCTGATCGCCCAGTTTCCGGAGGCCGATCTCATTCTGCTCGAGGGCTTCAAACATTCAGGCTTTCCGAAGCTGGAGCTTCTGCGCGCCGGTGTGTCGGAAAAGCCGCTGTGTCATCCTGCGACAAGGCTTGCCTTCGTCGCGGACACGGAAGCGCCTGAGCCGGGTTTCCCGCTCTTCTCCCCGGATGACGTGGAAGTGCTGGCCGAAACGCTCAGGGACTTTGTCTTCTGCGGGCGCGGCTTTTCCGCGATCCTGCTTGCGGGGGGCAGGAGCTCCCGCATGGGAAGAAGCAAGGCGGAGCTGCCCTTCGGCGGCATGCGGATGATCGACTATCAGGTGCGGCGCCTTTCCATGCTCGGCATCGAGGACATCGTGGTCGCAGGTTACACGGGTGAGGTGAGCGGCGCGCGGTGCGTGCCGGACGAGCAGCCTCACCGCGGACCTCTCGGCGGACTGAAATCCGGACTTTCGGCGGCGAGAAACGGCAAATGCCTCGTTTTGAGCGTCGATGCCCCGCTGGTGCCCTTTGCGGTGCTCTTTGAGCTCATGCGCCGCCACCGTACCGGCATTACGAGCGCGGAGCACAGCGGGCAGCTTGAGCCGCTGATCGGTGTCTACGACCAATCGCTCGCGGACGAGTGCGCTGCGCTTTTGAAGGGGGAGCGCGCGAGCGTACGGCGGCTCTTTGACAAGGCAGACTTTCAGACTCTGCACTTTGAAATGGATCCGCTTCTTCTCTCCAACTGCAACACCCCTGAGGAATACGCACGCATGTGCGCCTTTCATACAGGGAGATAATCAGACAGAAGGTTCCAATGTTTCGACAACTTTGGAACCTTCTCATCATGATGTTCGATTTGCTGGAACGATGATACTGCACACTCATCGGGCTGAGGAATTATTTAGGCGGCGTTTTGCAAAATTATGTATTCGTTTCCAATGCGATAGTTTTTAATCCAGCAGCGCCTTGTTAATGATCTGGAAGTTGGCCCGGTGGATAAAAGCGCTTTATTATCGATTATCAGTTTTGTGAATCGCGGCAGGTCCTCTTTAACTTCCCAATACACTTTGTTCCCGGAAAAAGCATAGATCGGTGCTCCCATCTGCGATTTGATGACAACAACCATCGGCTTCCGCATTTTCATTTTTTTGGAATTCTGTGCAATGAAAAAGCAATATGCTCAGAAGATACAACGCGGATATGGTATCATAAATCATGTTTCCCGGCTGCCCCGTCAGGGGCAGGGGGAAAGGCTGAAATCAAATATAATAAGCACTTCATACTTGCTATAGCATAAAGGGAAAACACGGAAAAGACAAAATTGTCTTCAGGAAAAAGGGGATCAGACTTCATGATTTGCAGAAGATCAAAAGCAAGCGGAAAGCCGGGATAGAAGGAATTTTCGTAAACTACGACAAAAATCAGAGCGTCTTCTTGTGCGCTGTGCACAACGATTTGGTCAGTTTACCTCTTGCATTTTCAAATCAAAAGGCTAAAATGATGGCTCAAAAGCTGGGGGCAGCAAAACCCTCCGCATGCCCCAATCCTCAGCTTTGAAAGGTTGAATGAAAATGACAAGAGACATGACCACGGGTTCGCCGCTGAAGAGCATCCTGCAATTTTGCGTGCCGCTTCTGATCGGGAACCTGTTTCAGCAGTTTTATAATCTGGCCGACAGCATTCTGGTCGGCCGCATCCTCGGTCTGAACGCCTTTGCGGCGGTCGGTGCCACGGGTGCCTTGAGCTTTCTGATCCTCGGCTTTGCCACGGGAAGCTGTTCCGGCCTTGCCATCCCCATTGCTCAGAGCTTCGGAGCCGGGGATCTGGAGAGCGTGCGTCGCCGCACGGCGCAGCTTGTGTGGCTGGGCTTCGGCATCACGGCGATCATCCGCCTGATCTGCTTTTTCTGGACCGATGATCTGCTCCGCATGATGAAGACCCCGGCAGAGATTTTTGACGACGCATACCGCTACATCTTCATCGTCTTCATGGGCGTGGGCGCAACGATGCTTTACAATCTGAGCTCTGCTGTGCTGCGCTCCCTGGGCGACAGCCGCACGCCGCTGCACTTTCTGATTGCGGCTGTGGTCGTAAATGTGATCCTTGATATTCTGTTCATGAAGTATCTGCACTTCGGTGTCGAGGGCGCAGCCTGGGCCACCGTCCTTTCACAGCTCGCCTCCGGCATTGCCTGCCTCATCTACATGGCAAAGAAGCTCCCGGTGCTGAATCTGCATCACGGCGACATGAAGCCAGACTGGAAGCGCATGGGCTACATGGCTGCCATCGGTGTGCCCATGGGGCTGCAGTTTGCCATCACAGCTGTGGGCTCCATCATTTTGCAGGGCGCGGTGAACGGACTTGGCGCGCAGGCCGTGGCGGCTGTCTCCGCGGCCTCGAAGGTGCACAACGTGGTTGTCGCCCCGCTGGAAACCTGCGGTATCGCCATGGCCACCTACTGCGGTCAGAACCTGGGCGCGGGGCAGTACGGCCGCATCCGCCGCGGAATCTGGAGCACGACGGCCGCAGCCATGCTATACTGCGCGCTGGCCTTTGTGTTTAATTACAGCGCCGGGCGCAGCATGGCGACGCTGTTTGTCAGCCCCAGTGAGGTCATGATCCTCCGGGATGTGCAGAAGTACCTGGTCATCCAGAGCGCGTTTTATCCGCTGCTGGCGGTAATTTTTATTTTCCGCAGCGGCCTGCAGGGTATGGGCTATTCCAACCAGGCCATGATGGCGGGTGTATCCGAGCTGATTGCGCGCACCCTGGTCTCCTTCGGTCTTGTGGGCAGCCTCGGCTTCACTGCCGTCTGCTGTGCCAATCCTGCCGCCTGGATTTTTGCCGACAGCGTGCTCCTGATTCTGTACGCGCGTGTCATGCGCCGTCTTGACCCGATCCGTCCGCAGGAGCTCAAGGCGCAGAAGCTTGCAAAAGCGCAGCGCTGAACCATAAATAAGCACACCGCGGCATTAGCTGAGGGTCCATAAGACGGTTTTGAAAGACAAACTGATTTGGGTATCTGGCTGGCAGGGTTGGTAACGAACGAGGAAGATCATTTGTACATCGAAGTGTAAATCATCTTCCTCGTTTTCTTGATGAGAAAAATCTCGTCAAATTGATCTATAAACCCAAGTCTCAGTTTATAGAATTCATAGCATTGATACTATTACTGTTGAAGAGCATGGCTTCTTGTCCTTTCGGTTTTGCCTAGCCAACTTAACTTTAGGACTGCCATGCTCTTCTTTTCAATACCTTATTCTTTTTTCCATTAACGTTTCACGATGAATCTAAAAAGAGGACGGCGGATTTTCCGCCGTCCTGATTCGTCTGTGAAATTATGCCTCGGTGACGTATTTGTGCAGGGTCTTGCGCACGGCGCCCTTTCCTGCGGTGAGTTCGGTAAAGTAGGCGCAGACCTTGTCGGCAAGGCCCGCATCCACCAGATCGACGCCGAAGATCGTGGCGTTGCGGAGAAGTCCCTCAAGCTTTGCGGTATCGGGCTTCTCACCGAGCTTGAAGTCCTTGACGTAGGCCTGTGCGGTCTCCAGCAGGGGATCGGGGGACGGCTCAAAGACTTCGCCGTTGTCGTCCACCGCCATCAGGTAGCGCAGCCATCCCGCATGCACCAGCGGGATGAGCTTGAGGTCGTTGACATCCAGCTTGTCGGAGGCCATGTAGGCCTTGATGGTCTCGCCGAAGCGGATGGGCAGCT